>WBZS01000005.1_pt1:1067500-1194863 | contig 1194863 bp, 1081 predicted proteins | sample 5204201 | NCBI WGS metagenome assembly WBZS01 (sample SAMN12344357, study PRJNA552823) | activated sludge metagenome | biome: Activated sludge suspended growth; feature: Nitrification reactor; material: Wastewater; isolation source: activated sludge from nitrification reactor of...
TGCGGGTGATCATCGCCAACGAAAACACCCCGGAAGCCGTCGTCGCGCTGTCCGATCTCGGCCGCTTCGTCGCGGTCGACCCCCAGAGCTTCACCGGCACGACAGAAACCGCCGACAACAGCGACGACGGCGATGACGATGACGGAACCGGCGTGCGCCTCTACCAGAGCATCTACGAGACGGCGCTGCGCAACAAGGTTCCCGCGACCGTCATCGAGGACATGATCCGCGTCTATTCCTACGACGTGGATTTCCAGCGCAAGGTCGAGGCCGGCGATTCATTCGAGGTCTTTTTCGCCGGCGAGGACGAGAACGCCTCGCCCGACGCCAAGAACGAGGTTCTGTTCGCCTCGCTCACGGTCGGCGGCGAGACCAAGAAATACTACCGCTTCCAGGGCCCCGACGACGGCGTCGTCGATTATTACGACGAGACGGGCAAGAGCGCGAAGAAGTTCCTTGTCCGCAAGCCGCTCGCCACCGGCACGATGCGGTCGGGATTCGGCGGCCGGCGCCATCCGATTCTCGGCTATTACAAGATGCATACCGGCGTCGACTGGGCAGCGCCCTACGGCACGCCGATCTTCGCCTCCGGCAACGGCAAGGTCGAGAAGGTGGGCTGGGAAGGCGGCTACGGCAAATATATCCGCATCAAGCATCCCAACGGCTACGAGACCGCCTATGGCCACATGACCGCCTATGCCAAGGGCATGGAACCCGGCAAGACCGTGCGCCAGGGACAGGTCATCGGCTTCGTCGGCTCGACCGGCCTGTCGACCGGAGCGCACGTCCATTACGAAATTCTCGTCAACGGCCGCTTCGTCGACCCGATGCGCATCCGCCTGCCTCGCGGCCGTTCGCTCGGAGGCCCGATTCTGGCGAGCTTCGAGCAGGAACGCGACCGCCTCGACGCCATGATGTCACAGCGCGGCAACGCCGCGCCGCGCGTCGCGCAGACCAGCAAGAAATAGCGCGCACGAACCCACGAAGCGGCGCGCAAGCGCGCGCGGGAGCTTTCCGCCCGCGCCGCGTCCGCCACGCCGCCGCGTCGATCATGCCGCAGCGGCGATTTTGCCGTTGAAGGTCAGGCCGAACTTCGTCGCCGACAATTCGACCGTGTCGCCGTCCTTGATCCTGCCGGCGAGCAGGAGCTCGGCGAGCGGGTCCTGCACCGATTTCTGGATCACGCGCTTGAGCGGGCGGGCGCCATAGGCCGGGTCCCATCCCTTGTCGGCGAGCCAGTCCCGCGCCGCGGCGTCGACGGCGAGCTTGATCTTGCGATCGTCGAGCAAGCGCTGCAACCGCGTCATCTGAATGTCGACGATGCGGCCCATCTCGCCCTTCTGCAGGCGATGGAACAGCAGGATCTCGTCGACGCGGTTAAGGAATTCGGGACGGAAGCTGGCGCGCACGACCGCCATCACCTGGTCGCGAACGGCGGTCGTATCCTCGCCTTCGGGCTGGTTGATCAGGAATTCCGAACCCAAATTCGACGTCATCGCGATCAGCGTGTTGCGGAAATCGACCGTGTGGCCCTGCCCGTCGGTGAGGCGGCCGTCGTCGAGCACCTGCAACAGCACGTTGAACACGTCCGGATGCGCCTTCTCGATCTCGTCGAACAGCACGACCTGATAGGGCCGGCGCCGCACCGCCTCGGTGAGCACCCCACCCTCGTCGTAGCCGACATAGCCGGGCGGCGCGCCGATCAGCCGTGAAACCGAGTGCTTTTCCATGAACTCCGACATGTCCATGCGCACCATCGCGGTCTCGTCGTCGAACAGATATTCGGCGAGCGCCTTGGTCAGCTCGGTCTTGCCGACGCCGGTGGGCCCCAAGAACATGAACGAGCCGATCGGCCGGTTGGGGTCCTGCAGACCCGCGCGCGCGCGGCGCACCGCCGTCGAGACCGCGCGCACGGCCTCCGCCTGGCCGACGACGCGCTTGGCGAGTTCATCCTCCATGCGCAGGAGCTTGTCCTTCTCGCCTTCGAGCATCTTGTCGACCGGCACCCCGGTCCAGCGCGAGACGACCTGAGCGACGTGATCGGCGGTGACGGATTCCTCGAGCATCGCGCCCTTGCCGTCGGCGCTCTCCAGCGCGGCGAGCTTCTTCTCCAGCTCGGGAATGCGGCCATAGGCGAGCTCGCCGGCGCGCTGATATTCGCCCTTGCGCTGAGCCTCGGCGAGCTCGACGCGCAACTGTTCGAGCTCCGACTTGACCTTCTGGGCGTCGGAGAGCTTTTCCTTCTCCGCCTTCCAGCGGCTCGTCAGCTCCGCCGACTTCTGTTCGAGTTCGGCGAGCTCCTTTTCCAGATTTTTCAGTCGCTCCTTGGAGCCCGGATCGCTTTCCTTGCGCAGCGCCTCCTGTTCGATCTTGAGACGCACGACTTCGCGGTCGATCGAATCGAGTTCCTCGGGCTTTGAATCGACCTGCATCTTCAGCCGCGCGGCCGCCTCGTCGACGAGGTCGATCGCCTTGTCGGGCAGGAAGCGGTCGGTGATGTAGCGGTTGGACAGCGTCGTGGCCGCGACGATGGCGCTATCGGTGATGCTGACGCCGTGGTGGAGCTCGTATTTCTCCTTCAGGCCGCGCAGGATGGAAATGGTGTCCTCCACCGTCGGCTCGGCGACGAAGACCGGCTGGAAGCGGCGCGCCAGCGCGGCGTCCTTTTCCACGTGCTTGCGGTATTCGTCGAGCGTGGTCGCGCCGATGCAGTGCAACTCGCCGCGCGCCAGCGCCGGCTTGAGGAGGTTCGAGGCGTCCATCGCGCCGTCGGCCTTGCCCGCGCCGACGAGCGTGTGCATCTCGTCGATGAACAGGATCATGCCGCCGTCGGACGAGGTGACCTCGTTGAGCACCGCCTTGAGGCGCTCCTCGAATTCGCCGCGGTACTTCGCCCCCGCGATCAGGGCGCCCATGTCGAGCGCGAGCAGCTTCTTGTCCTTGAGGCTTTCGGGCACGTCGCCATTGACGATGCGCAGCGCCAGGCCCTCGGCGATCGCGGTCTTGCCGACGCCCGGCTCGCCGATCAGCACCGGATTGTTCTTGGTGCGGCGGGACAGAACCTGAATGGTGCGGCGGATTTCCTCGTCGCGCCCGATCACCGGATCGAGCTTGCCCGAACGCGCCGCTTCGGTGAGATCGCGAGCATATTTCTTGAGCGCGTCGTAGGCGTTTTCGGCCGAGGCGGAATCGGCGGTGCGGCCCTTGCGCAGCGCGTTGATCGCGGCGTTGAGGTTTTGCGGCGTGACGCCGGCCTTGGTCAGGAGCTTGCCCGCCTCCCCGTCCTTGTCGAGCGAAAGCGCGAGCAGCAGCCGTTCCACGGTGACGAAACTGTCGCCGGCCTTGTCGGCGGCTTTCTGCGCGGCGTCGAAGGCGCGCGCGAGGTCGGGCGCGAGATAGAGCTGGCCGGCGCCGGCCCCGGAAACCTTCGGCAGCTTGCCGAGTGCCTCCTCGACCGCCTTGAGGACGGCGCGGGAATTGCCGCCGGCGCGGTCGACGAGACCGCCGGCCAGACCCTCGCTGTCGTCGAGCAGGACCTTGAGAAGGTGAAGGCTGGAGAATTGCTGGTGCCCCTCGCGCAGCGCGAGCGACTGGGCGGACTGGGTGAAACCGCGCGCCCGCTCCGTGTATTTCTCGAAATCCATGTATCCCTCCTTCGGCCGCCTTCCGCCGCCCGTCATGAGGCGCGGCCGGGAAGCTCCGCGGATCGTTCGCAACCATCCGTATGGCGCAAATGTGGGAACGCCCCCCGAGACCGGCAAGGGCTTGCGATCGCGCCGCCGCCCGGCGGGCTCGGGTCTCGCCCCAAGGCAATGCGACCTCGGCGAACGCGGCGCCCCAAGAATTCCCGGATCGATCCAGGAACCAGATGCTGGGTCCAAATCCTGAAACCAGATCCTGGAACCAGATTCTGGGACCAGATCAAAGGACCAATTCAGGGGCCGACGTTGATCAGCACCTGACGATAGAAGCGCACCGCGTCGAAATAGCCGGAGATGGAAATGCGCTCGTCGACGCCGTGAAAGCGGGGAAGATCGGTCGCGGTCGCACGGACCGGGTCGAACCGGTAGACGTCGCCGACGATGTCGAGAAAGAAGCGGCTGTCGGTCGCCGCCACCATCAGCGCGGGGGCGACCGCCGCGTCGGGGAAGATCTGACGGATCGCGGTCGCGATCGTCCCATAGCCGGCGGCCGCGACGGCCGCATCGCGCGTGGGCTCATTCGCGCGCGGATGCGCGGTCGCCACGACGCGGGGGTCCCCCACGACGCGGTCGATATGGGCCATCACGTCGCGGATCGAATCGCCCGGCCGGATGCGGAAATTGATCGTCGCGCGCGCCTGGGGCGGCAGGACGTTGTCCTTGATGCCGCCGGAAATGATGGTCGGCGCGCTGGTGGTGCGCACGCTCGCATTGGTCGCCGGCGCCTTGGTCATCGCCGAGGCCACCAGTGGCTCGAACAGCCAGAGATTGGCCATCAACAATCGCCGCGGGAACGGCATTTCCGGCCCGAGCGCCGTGAGCATGCGGCGCGAGGCGGACGGCAGCGCCGCCGGCATCGGATTGCGCGTGATGCGGGTGACGGCATTCGCGAGCACGCCGATCGCGGTTTCGCGCGCGGGCATCGAGGAGTGCCCGCCCTCGGTCGTGGCGACCAGATCGACGCTGAGATAGCCCTTCTCGGCGATGCCGATGAGGCCGGCCGCGGTGACGCCCGGGATGATCCCGTCGGCGACCGTCAATCCCTCGTCGAACGCCCATTCGAACCTGATGCCGCGTTCGGCGAACAGCGCCGCCGAACGGGCCGCGCCGCGCGCGCCCGTCACCTCCTCGTCGCAGCCGAAATGGAAATAGACCGTGCGCGCGGGCGTGAAGCCCTCCGCGAGCAGGGCCTCGGTCGCCTCGAGAATACCCATCACGCCGAGCTTGTCGTCCCAGGTGCCGCGCCCCCAGACGAAGCCGTCGGCGATCCGCCCCTCGAAGGGCGGATAGGTCCATTGCTTTGGCGCGAACGGCACCTCGCCCGGCACCACGTCAAGATGCGAGAGCAGAAGCACGGGCTTGGCGTTTTGGTCGCGCCCCTGCCAGCGGAAGATCAGCGCGCAACCGTTGACGAGCTCGGCGGCAAGGCGGGCATGGGTGAGCGGGAAGGCGCGGGCGAGATGGGCGCGAAACGCGGCGAACGTCTCCGCTTCGCCGGGTGCGTTGCCCTCGAAGGTCGAAACCGTGCGGAACCGGACCGCCTCGGCGAGCCGTCCGGCGAGCATGGCCGGGTCGCCGGCGAACGGCGCCGCCGCCGGCGCCGCGATCCGCGTCGGACCGATCATCAGGGTTCGCGCGACGAGCACGGCGAGCAACGCGACCAGAGCGAGCGCGACGATACCGGCGGCCTTGAGGACGAAAACGAGCCGGCGCTTGCGGGGCGGATTTTCGGATGAAGACATCGACGACCACTCCCTTGGCAAGCGAGCCGCCGCGGCCCCCGCCGGATCGGCCGATTTGCCAATCGGCCCGCCGATGCTATCAGAGGCCATGACCTCGGCAACGGCCCATCTCGATTCGATCTTCCGCTACCCGGTCAAGGGACTTGCGCCGGAACGCCTGCCGGCGGTCGATCTCGTGGCCGGCGAAACGATCCCGGGCGATCGGCTCTACGCGATCGAGAACGGACCGTCGGGCTTTGATCCCGCCGCGCCCGCCTATTTCCCCAAGACCCAGTTCCTGATGCTGATGCGCAACGAGCGCCTCGCCGCCCTGAAGACGCGCTTCGATTTCGCGGGCCACACGCTCGTCATCACCCAGGACGGCGTCGAGGTCGCCCGCGCCAGCCTGCGCGAGGCTTCCGGCCGCGCCGCGATCGAGGCGTTTTTCGCGCGCTACAGCGCCGATGAACTGCGCGGACCGCCCCGGGTGCTGACCGCGCCCGGGCACAGCTTTTCCGACGTCGCGCGCAAGGTGGTCTCGATCATCAACCTCGCGAGCGTCGCCGACCTGTCGCGGATCATCGGCCGACCGGTCGACCCCATGCGTTTTCGCGGCAATCTTCTGGTCGCGGGCTGGCCGGCCTGGCGCGAATTCGACCTGATCGATCGGACGCTTGCCATCGGCGCGGTTCGGCTGAAGGTCGTCAAGCGGATCGTGCGCTGCGCCGCCACCAATGTCGATCCGGCCACCGCCGCGCGCGACATGAATATCCCGAAGGCGCTGATGGAGGCGTTCGGCCACGCCGATTGCGGCGTCTACGCCGATGTCGTCGGCGACGGGACGATCGCGGCGGGCGATGCGATGTCGCTGGCGTGAGATCAGCCGCGCCGGCTGAGCAGGAACACCGCCTGCTCGCCGAACAGATTCCAGAACCACCACGGCGCGTTGAGCCGCAGCGGCCGGCCCCACAGGTCGAGCGCGATCGCCTTTTCCATGCGGGCATGGATTTCGTCGCAAAGCTGCACGAAGTCCTTGATCGTGCAGAAATGGATGTTGGCGGTATCGTACCAGGTCGCCGGCAGATGCTCGGTGCGCGGCATCTGCCCGCGCGTCAGCAATTGCAGCCGCATCTTCCAGTGGCCGAAATTCGGAAACGAGACGATGGCGTGGCGACCGATGCGCAGCATGTGTTCGAGCACGACGCGCGGGCTGCGCGTCGCCTGCAGCGTCTGCGACAGGATGACGTAATCGAACGCATCGGCGGGATAATCGCCAAGATCGGTATCGGCGTCGCCCTGAATGACCGCCAGCCCCTTGGCGACGCAGCGGTTGACGCCCTCGCGCGACAATTCGATGCCGCGGCCGTCGACGCCGCGCTGTTCGAGCAGGCGCAACAGGGTGCCGTCGCCGCAGCCGACGTCGAGCACGCGCGAACCGCGCTCCACCATTTCGGCGACCAGGAGATGGTCGACGCGGTACTGGTCCGGCGCGCGCGGCGCGCCGTTGCCGTTCGGTTGCCGGGTGTCCTGCGTCGCCATGGTCTAACGCTTCGCCTTCAGGCCGCGCGCGGCGGCCGCGGATTCGAGAAATCCGCGCGTGATGTCCAAATATTCCGGCACGTCGAGCAGGAACGCGTCGTGGCCCTTGTCGGTATCGATCTCGGCGAAGGAAACGCGCGCGCCGCCGGCGTTGAGGGCGTGGACGAGCGAACGGCTTTCCGAGGTTGGGAACAGCCAGTCGCTGGTGAAGGAGACGACGCAGAAGCGCGTGCGCGTGCCGCGAAACGCCTCGGCGAGCACGCCGTTATGGTCGGCGGCCAGATCGAAATAGTCCATCGCGCGCGTGAGATAGAGATAGCTGTTGGCGTCGAAGCGCTCGACGAAGGACGAGCCCTGGTGGCGCAGATAGCTCTCGACCTCGAAATCGGCGTCGAAGGAAAATGTCGGCGTCTCGCGGTCCTGCAGCCTTCTGCCGAATTTGCGGTGCAGCGCGGCGTCCGACATGTAGGTGATATGCGCGGCCATGCGCGCGACCGCGAGGCCGCGGCGCGGATTGGTGCCTTCGGCGAAATAGCGACCGTGCCGCCAGTCGGGATCGGCCATCACCGCCTGGCGTCCGACCTCGTGGAAGGCGATGTTCTGCGCCGAATGGCGCGTGGCGCAGGCCACCGGCATCGCCGAGAACACGCGCGCGGGATAGCTCGCGGCCCATTGCAGCACCTGCATGCCGCCCATCGATCCACCGAGCACCGAGAACAGCGTCTCGACGCCGAGACGATCGAGCAGCATGGCCTGGGCCCGCACCATGTCGCGAATGGTGATGACCGGAAAATCCAGTCCCCAGGGCTTGGCGGTTTTGGGATTGGTCGCCGCCGGGCCCGTCGTGCCCATGCAGGCGCCGATGACATTCGGGCAGATGACGAAATAGCGGTCGGTGTCGATGATGCGGCCGGGGCCGACCATGGTCTCCCACCAGCCGGGCTTGTGCGTCACCGGATGCTCGTTGGCGACATGCTGGTCGCCGGTCAGCGCATGACAGATCAGGAGCGCGTTGGTGCGATCGGCGTTCAATTCGCCATAGGTCTGGTAGGCGATCTGAAACGGGGCAAGATCGACGCCGCAATCGAGCCGCAGCGGCGCGCTCGCGTCGAACCGTGCCACCGGCGAACTCGGCGTGTCCGCCTCTCGCGTCCGCTCCGTGCCCTCGCTCGCCCGCACGTTAACCATCCTCTACTCGAACCTCGCCGGCTCGGCGCGTCGTCACGCCGCCGCAAACTTCGGCTTACGTCGCGGAAAACCGGGAGAGCTTAAGGCCCCGTTCCCACAATTCCAAGCCGCCGCCGAAAGCCTTGAGGTGAAAGGAATCATTCGCCCCTTGCGGTTGACGCGCGTCCCGCGCCGCTGCGACGCGTCCTAGGTAGGAAGCACCCGGCAATACTGTCAATGTTTTCTTTGCTTTCGCGGCCGGCGTTCCCTATCAATGCGGCCGGATGCGGCGGGCTTTCGACTGCCAGCACGGCGGTGGCGCCGCCGCATCCGGCTTCCATCAGCTCCGGCCGACCGCGCATGTCGAAACAGCCACCATCCGCTCCGCCGCAACTGGCCGAATTGCGCCAGGAGATCGATCGTCTCGACGAGGAGATGCACGCGCTGTTGATCCGGCGCGGCGAGATCATCGACCGGCTGATCGCGGTGAAGCAGACGCAGGAAGTGGGCTCGGCCTTTCGTCCCGCGCGCGAGGCCGACATGATGCGGCGCCTGGCCGAACGCCATCGCGGCATCCTTCCGCTCGATACCGTGGAAAGCATCTGGCGCGTCATCATCGCGACCTTCACCTATGTGCAGGCGCCGTTTTCGGTGCATGTCGATCTCGCCGCGGGCGACGCGGCGATGCGGGATTCGGCGCGGTTCCATTTCGGTTTCACGGTTCCGCTGGTTCCGCATTTCAGCGCGACCGCGGCGGTCGACGCGGTGACCAAGTCCAAGGGCGATCTCGCTTTGGTCGCGGCCACGGGCGGACGGGCGGACTGGTGGACGGCGCTGGAGCGGCCGGACGCGCCCAGGATCATCGCCCGCCTGCCTTTCATCGAGCGCGCCGACCATCCCGCAGCGCTGCCGGTGTTCGTCGTCTCGCGCGTCGCCGCGGACGCCATGGTGACCGAGGTCGAGGTATGGAGCGTGCGCGTGGCCGGATGGAACGCCGAGATCGCGCGCGCGCTTTCCCCGCTCGCCGAATTCGCGGCCGTGCCGGACGCCACGCTCGAAGGCGCCGCCCTGCTCATCTCGACGACCCCGGCGCGCGGCGAAGGCGGCCTCGACCGCGTCGTCGCCGCGCTCGTCGGCGCGGGCGCCTCGGTGCGCTCCACCACGCTCGTCGGCAGCCACGCGACGCGCTATACGGCGCGCGCGCGCGGACCGGCGGACGATCGCCCCATTCGGCGGTGACATTCCGGGATCGAGACGCGCGCGACGCGCGCGGGTCAAACGCGTGGATTGAAGATTTTCGTGATTGAGAACCGATAGGAAGCAAGAAGCCATTTGAGGGGGTAACGCATGACACGTCCCGTACCGAAGCCCGGCGTTCTCGATATCGCCGCCTACATTCCCGGCAAGAGCGCCGCGCCGGGCGTCGCCAAGGTGTTCAAGCTTTCGGCGAACGAAACTCCGCTCGGCCCCTCGCCGCGCGCCGTCGAGGCGTTCGCCGCCGCCGCCGCGCATCTCGAGGATTACCCGGAAGGATCGTCGGCGATCCTGCGCGAGGCGATCGGACGCGCCTTCGGGCTCGATCCTGGCCGCATCCTGTGCGGTTCGGGCTCCGACGAGATCCTCAACCTGCTCGCCCACACCTATCTCGGCGCCGGCGACGAGGCGATCCACACCGAATATGGCTTTCTGGTTTACGACATCGCCACGCGCGGCAACAGCGCCAAGCCGGTCGTGGTGCCGGAGAAGAATTACACCACCGACGTCGACGCCATCCTGGCCGCGGTGACGCCGCGCACCAAGATCGTGTTCGTCGCCAATCCGAACAATCCGACCGGCACCTATGTGCCGTTCAGCGAGATCAAGCGCCTGCATGCCGGCCTGCCGGGACACGTGCTGCTCGTGCTCGACGCGGCCTACGCCGAATACGTCCAACGCAACGATTACGAATCCGGCATCGAGCTCGTCGCCACCAGCGAGAACGTCGTGATGTGCCGCACCTTCTCCAAGATCCATGGGCTGGCGGCGCTGCGGCTCGGCTGGATGTACGGCCCCGCGCATGTCGTCGACGCGGTCAATCGCGTGCGCGGACCGTTCAACGTCAACACGCCGGCGATGCTGGCCGGCGTCGCCTCGCTCGCCGACACCGCCCACATCGACGCCGCGCGCGCGCATAATGATCGCTGGCTGCCGTGGGTCTCGGCCGAGCTGACCAAGATCGGCCTGACCGTCACGCCGAGCGTCGGCAACTTCATTCTGATCCATTTCCCGACGGCCAAGGGCAAGACCGCGGACGCCGCCGACGCGTTTCTGACGGCGCGCGGGCTGGTTCTGCGCGGGCTGAGGAATTACGGCCTGCCGAACGCGTTGCGCATGTCGCTCGGAACGGAGGAGGCCAATCGGCTCGTGGTTGCTGCGCTGACGGAGTTTATGCGCTAGGGTTGGCGGATGGGCGCGATTTTCAATCGCTTGGCGATTCTCGGCCAGGGGCTGATCGGCTCCTCGATCACGCGCGCGGTCTACGCCCAGCGCGTGACCGGCGAGGTGGTCATCACCGATTCATCGCCGAAGGTGCGCCAGCGCCTTCGCGAGATCGGGCTGGGCGCCGCGCGCGTCGTCGACAGCAACGCCGAGGCGGTCGCCGGCGCCGACCTCGTCATCGCCTGCGTGCCGGTCGGTCGATACGGCGCGCTGGTCAAGGAGATCGCCGGCGCCTTCCAGGACGGCGCGGTCTTCACCGACGTCGGCTCGGTCAAGGGCTCGGTCGTGCGCGACGTCGTGGCGGAGCTGCCGGCGCGCGTCCAGTTCGTGCCGGCCCATCCGCTCGCCGGCACCGAGCGGTCCGGCCCCGACAGCGGCCTCAAGGACCTGTTCGAAAATCGCTGGTGCATCCTGACGCCGACCGAGGCGACCGCGCCGGCGGCGGTCGAGAAGGTCAAGTCGTTCTGGCACGCGCTCGGCTCCACCGTCGAAATCATGAGCGTCGCGCATCATGATTACGTGCTGGCGGTCACCAGCCATCTGCCGCACCTCATCGCCTTTACCATCTTCCACACCGCGCTACGGCACGAGCAGCGGACGGAAACCGAGGTGATCAAGTTCTCGGCCGGCGGCTTCCGCGACTTCACGCGCATCGCCTCGTCCAATCCAACCATGTGGCGCGACATCTTCCTCAACAACAAGGAAGCCGTGCTCAAGGTGCTCAACGAGTTCAACGCCGACATCGCCGCGCTGGCCGACGCCATCGAACATGGCGACGCGGAAAAGCTGGTGAAGGATCTGACGACCAGCCGGCTGACGCGCCGCAAGGTGATCGAGAAGGAGCACATCTCGCTCGCGCCGAAGAAGCCGGCGGCGGAAGTCCCGATCGTGCCGCCTTACGGCTGGAGCGACTAGAGCAAATCCCGCGAAAGTGGAAACCGCTTTCGCGACCAGGACTTGCTCAAGGCCTTGAATCCGGCGCATTTCATTTCGGCGAGACGATTCCATCTCGCCGTGAAATGCTCTGGGGCGCTGACGCCCCGCGTCAGAACAGCGCCGGACTCTCCCCGACATCCACCGGGCCGAGGAACACGCGACCGTCGACCAGCCGCAGCGGCAGCGTCAACGCCGGCTGCCCCTCGAGCGTCGTCTTCTCGCCGAGAAAGGCGAGGCCCGCCTTCAGCCCGGAGCTCGCCTGCTCGCGCGCGATATTGCCAAGACCGGGCACGAAGGCATCGACCGCGCCGAGCAGCTTGGTGATATCGTCGGCCTTGACGCCGGTCTTCTCTTGCGCCGCCGACAGGCCGTGGGCGAGCAGCTTCTCGAGATCGAGACTTTCGACGAGACGCTCGATGCCCGCGACCGTCAGCCGCAACTCGCCGTCGAGCCGGCCCTTATCGGTCAGCCCGAGCTCGCCGGTGGCGACCGCGGTCATGCCGGGCCGGTGCAGGCGCGCGTTGCTCAATTCGATGCGCCCGCCATTGGCCTGAAGCTCGCGCAAGCGCGCCGGCCACGGCTTGGGCGAGAAATCCTTCAGCCCGCGCAGCGTGACCGCGACGTCGCCGTCGAAAGTGTCCTCCGCGATCAGATGCACGGCGGCGGCCCGCGCGGCCACCAGCTTCAACACGATTTCGACCACGGGATTGTCGGTGGGCGATCCCGACACCATGCGCGCGCGCAGTTCGGCGAGATCGGCCTGAAACGGCGACGACGGGCCGGAGGGACCTTCCCATCGCGCGGCCGGCCCCTCGAAGGTGAGCGCGACGAGTCGCGGCGCCGTCGGGAGGCCGACGAGATCGGCTCGCGCGCCCTTCCATGAAACGGTCAGGCCCCGCCCGAAATTGGCCTCGCTCACCCGCAGGGGCGAGGCGAACTCGGCCCTCAGCGTCACTGGATCGAACACATCGGCGACGAACAGCGTCTCGGCGAGGTCGGCCGTGATCGGATTGGCGCTGGTGGTCCATTCGAAGCGCGTCTTGCGGCAGCTCACTTCGAGGCGGAACGGGTAGCCGCCAAGATGGCGATCGCCGCAATCGAAAGCGCGGCCGGATTTCGCCTCGCGCTCACGCCATCCATCGATGATCGATTCGGTCGAGGAGGCGGCGTGAAACCAGAACGCGGTCCAGCCGATCATGGCCACGCCGAGAAGCGCCGGCAGGATCAGGACCCGCCAAAGCGGGCGGCGCGGGGCGAGCACGGGATGGATCATCGACCAAGGCTCTGATTCGCGATCGGATGCGTCAGACGGATATTATTGAAACCAAGATGCGGCGCGGACGAGGCCAATTCAAGCCCCGATTGCGCGCGGCGCCGTCCGACCGCGAGAGCGACGCGAAACGAGTTCCGTTCGGTCGCGATGTAGGCTAGGTCAGGCCCCGATCCGCGCCTTGGTTCCGGCGTTTCCGGGAAGCCGGATCATGACTCCACGTCAGCGCGAGATCGTCACTCAAGCTTTCGCAATCATGAATCAGGCCGCACCAAATTCCGACGGACTCTGGGTCTTCGCCTACGGCTCACTGATGTGGCGTCCGGGCTTTGCGTTCGTTCGCCGCGAGCCGGCGCGACTGACCGGCGCTCACCGGTCGCTGTGCGTCTATTCGTTCATTCATCGCGGTACGCCGGAAAATCCGGGCCTGGTGCTCGGGCTCGATCACGGCGGCGCGTGCCGGGGTATAGCGTTCCAGGTGCGGGCCGAGGATCGCGAGGCGACGATCGCCTATCTGCGCGAGCGTGAGCAGGTCACCAAGGTCTATCGCGAGGTGACGCGCCCGGTCTGGATCGGGGACGACGCGCGACAGCGTGTCAGCGCGCTCTGCTACATCGTCGATCGCGGCCATCCACAATATGCCGGCCGCCTGTCGATCGAGCGGCAGGCGCATCTCGTGCGCCAGGGCCACGGCCGGTCAGGGGCAAATCGCGATTATGTGTTGTCGACCGTCGCCGAGCTCGACGTTCAGGGCTGCCGCGACAGCGACCTCCACCGCCTGGTGGCCCTGCTCGGCCAGGATTGAAGGCGGTGGACCGGCCGACTCAATCCGACTGATCGGGCTCGCCGTTCGGCGGCTCGGCATTCGATGGCCCGGCGGCGATGCCGCGCGCGGCGAGATCGCGCCGACCCTCCGCCACGAGGCGGCTCGCGGAGGTCTCGATCACCGACTGGAGCCGGGAGAGGAATTCCTCCTTGCCCAGACCGGGCATGATCGGATCGAGAAACTCGACGCGCACGGTTCCCGGATAACGCAGATAGGTGCGCCGCGGCCAGAACAGACCCGAATTGAGCGCCACCGGAACACACGGCACCGCGCATTCGGCGTAGAGTTGGGCGACGCCGAATTTATAGCGCGGCTCGGCCCCGACCGGACGGCGCGTGCCCTCCGGGAAGATCAGCAATTGCCGCCCATGCGCGAACTCGCGCCGCGCGGCTTCCGTCATCGCGGCGAGCGCCTGGCCCTTGGCGCCGCGATCGACCGGGATCATGCGCGCCTTGATCGTGTACCAGCCGAAGAACGGGATCCATTGCAGCTCGCGCTTGAGAATGTAGGCCGGATCGTCGAACAGCATGAACAGCGCGAAGGTCTCCCACGCCGATTGATGCTTGGCGGCGATCAGCGCCGAACCCGAGGGAACTTTTTCCAGGCCGCGAAAGTCGACGCGGATGTCGCAGATCACGCGCAACAGCCAGACGCTGGTCCGTCCCCATGCCTTGGCCACTTCGATGATGGCGCGGCGCGGAAGAAAGAAGGTCGGGATCGCGGCGATCAGATAGCCGAGAAGAACGAGGTAGAACGCGGCGTTGAAGATCGTCGAACGAATGATGATAGACACGAACGAATTCCACCTTCACTTGACGGAAGCGGTCGCCGGTCGCGACCGGGCCGCCGCCGATGTCGTCGCCGCGAGATCGGGAATGACGCCGAGATCCGACATCCAGCCGCGCGTCTCGGCCACCACCAGCTTGGCGTATTCCGATAGCAGCAACCGCGCGCGCACGCCACCGGCCCAGTCGACATCCGTCCGCCAGCGGTCGCCGATCACCGGGAACGGAATCAGGCGGACGTCCGGCATCGCGCGCGAAAGCTCGGCGAGCGCGCGGGGCATGTGGTAGTTCGACGTCACCACGATCAGCGAGCGGAAGCCGAGTTCGCGCACCCAGCGACGGGTCTCCACCGCGTTGCCGCGCGTGTTGGTGGCGTAGTGGTCGAGATCGACGCAGCACTCGAGCAGCCGGTTGTGTTCGGGCAGCGAGCGGGAGATTTCGCCGGCGCTGTTGCGCGGATAGACGCCCGAGATCAGCAACCGCCGGCCGTGCCCCTGCGCGAGCAGCTCCATGGCGTCCGAGACGCGCGACGCCCCGCCCGTGAACACGACGATGCCGTCGGCGTGTTCGCGCAGCGTGATTTCCTCCGTCGGCAATTGCGCGACGAACGAGCCGAACCCCGCCGCGAGGGCGGCCGCCATCGACACCATCAGCGCGGCGAGGAATTGCAGCGGACCGAAACGCCGGGAGCGCCGCGCGCCCCGTGGCGCCGTGAGCCGTTCCGAACCGCTTGGAGCGCGATCGTCAGACATTGCTCGGTGTCGCTCTCGTCCCCGCCGGCCGGACCGACGCGATAGGCCAAGGCCGGCGAACCCCATTTTCCCCGATCATTCGATGTCCCGCAACGTCGCATAGACCGTCTGGCGCGACCAGAACGCCGTCAGGACGGCGATGGCGACGGCCTGGAGCGCGAGCGCGAAATAGCCTGAAAGCCGCAGCGAAAAGGTGCCCAGCAGCGCGGCGAACTGATCGCCGACCGGCGTGCCGGCGAACCACCCGGCGATCGCCTCGCCGAACCCGAACACCAGCATCGCCGCCCCGCCCCCGATCACGCCGCCTTGCAGGCCGAGAATGAGGAAATGACGCAGGAAACTGTTGGCGATGTAGCGGTCCCCGGCGCCGACGAAATGCAGCACCTCGACGATGCCCCGGTTGGCCGATACCGCGCCGCGCGTGGCGAACGACACCGAAATGACGGTCGCCAGCACGACCAGCGCGAGAATGGCGAAGCCGGACGCGACGGTCGCGTTCGTCATCGATCGCATCCGCTCGATCCAGGCGCGGTGATCGTCGAGACTCGCGGAAGGCACGTCCTTGGCAAGCCTGTCCTTCAGCCCGGAAAGATCGGCGGCCGAGGATTCCGCGCGCACGACGATAACACGCGGGACGGGCAATTCCTCGAGCTGCACGCCGGCGCCGAGCCAGGGTTCGAGCAGCTTCATCGATTCCGCGTTGGTGAAGATCCGCAAATCGACGATGCCCGGCGTTGCCCGCGCGAGGTCGGCGGCCGCCTTGATATCCTGTTCGATGTCGCGGCCGCTCGTCTTGCGGACCTGTATCGTGACCTCGCTGGCGACCTCGGCCTGCCATTCCGCGGCCGACGCGCGCACCAGCATCACCACGCCGGTCGTCAACGAGGCCAGGAACGTCATGATCGCGACCACGGCCACCAGCGCGCTCCCGGCCACCGATCCGCGCGGCACGACCGGCGAGGCGGCTTTGGGCTCGCGCGCGGCATGCGCGCGTTGGTCGCCGAGATCGATCATGGAGAGCGTTCCAATTCGGGCCTCATTCGTAGATGTGAAGGTGCCCCTCATGCAGCACGAGGCGGCGGGCATCGTATTGATCCATCAAGGCGATATCGTGCGTGGCGATGATCACGGCGGTGCCGGATTTGTTCAGTTCGATGAACAGGCGCAGGAGCCGGCGCGCCAGCGAGGGATCGACATTGCCCGTCGGTTCGTCGGCGAGCAGCAGGTTGGGCCGCGCGATGACGGCGCGGGCGATCGCGGCGCGCTGCTTCTCGCCGCCGGAAAGAACCGGCGGCAGCGCGTCCATGCGTTCGCCGAGCCCGACCCAGCGCAACAGGTCGATCACCTCGCGGCGATAGCTCGATTCCGCGCGCCCCATCACGCGAAACGGCAGCGCGACGTTTTCGTAGGTCGTCATGTGATCGAGCAGACGGAAATCCTGAAGCACGATGCCGATGTGACGGCGCAGGCCCGCGATCGCCTCCTTGTCGAGCACCGAGACGTCGTGCCCGAACAGCGTCACCAGCCCGCGCGTCGGCCGCAGCGAAATGAACAGGAGGCGCAACAAGGTCGTCTTGCCGGCGCCGGAGGGGCCGGTCAGGAACTGGAACGATTGCGGCTCGATCCTGAAATTCAGGTCGCGCAGAATCTCCGGGCCGAGCCCGTAGCGTAACCCGACATTCTCGAAGCGAACCACTTTCGGCTCCGTTCGGCCGCGAGAGCTTGCCGGTTCTCATCCGGACCGGCCCGGGCCCCAAGGAACGCGCCAACCGCCGCGCGCCATCCATCGGCCATCCCATTTTTTCGGCTGTTATGGTTTCCGATTCGTTAACGGTCGGTTGGTAGTGTCGGCCGGTCTTCTCCTTATGACGCGATACGGCCATGCGAATCACCTGCCCGACCTGCGGAACCTCCTATGGCATCAACCCCGCCTCGCTCGGCCCCGAGGGGCGGATCGTGCGCTGCGCCCGTTGCAAGGAGGTCTGGCACGTCGCCCCCGAGGAGGACACGGCTCCCGCCGCCCATGGGTACGACGCCGCGCGGGCCCGCTCCCATGACGGCGACACGCATGGCGGCACCGGCGGCCACGCCCATGCCACCCACGCCGACGGCGCCCATGGCGACTACTCCGGTCACCACGAGGAGGCGGCATTTTCCGGCCACGCGGGAGAATCCGAGGCGCCGCATGTCGACAGCCCGTCCATCGCCGGTGACTGGCATGAGGCCGACGCCGCCGACGCGCCGCGCGAACCCGCCGCCGCACATGAGGCCGACATTCATCGCCCCGCCTTCGGCAGCAAGCCCGCCAAACCCGCCAAGGGATGGCCGGCGCGGCTTCGTCTTCCGTCCGTCAACCTGCCGTGGCTGCCGCGCGTGAGCCTGCCGGGCGCGATCACCGTGATGGGCGCGATGGCGATCGGCCTGCTGATCTGGCGCGCCGACATCGTCCGGCTGATGCCGCAGACGGCCGCCTTCTACAAACTCGTCGGCTTCGGCGTGAATCTGCGCGGGCTCGACATCACCAATGTGAAGACGACGATGGAGACCGTCGACGGACGCCCGGTCATCGTCATCGAGGGAACCATCGTCGGCGTCGGCCGCAACGCCGTGGAAATTCCGCGCCTGCGTTTCATCGTGCGCGACGCCCGCGGCGCCGATCTCTATGCCTGGAACGCGGTCGTCGAACAGCCGTCGCTGCGGCCCGGCGAGAAGGCTTGGTTCCGATCGCGGCTCGCCTCGCCGCCGGCCGAGGCGCGCGAAATCGCGGTCCGCTTCTTCCACCGCCGCGACGTGAGCAGCGGGGCAAGCTGAATGCCGCGCGTCCTGATCGCCGATGACGAGGAGGCGATGCGCGCTCTCGTCGCCCGCGCGCTCGCCATGGACGGCCATCAGGTCGTCACCGCCGAGGACGGCGCCGCGGCCTTGGAAATTCTCTCCCGCGAGAAGGGCGCCTTCGACCTGCTGCTGACCGACATCAAGATGCCGGTCATGGACGGGATCGCGCTGGCGCTCGCGGCCGCGCGCGATTTTCCCGATCTGGCGATCCTGCTGATGACCGGCTTCGCCGACCAGCGCGAGCGGGCGCATAATCTCAGCGCCATCATCCACGACGTCGTCACCAAGCCATTCTCGGTCGCCGACATTCGCGCGGCCGTGGCGAACGCCATCGCCGCGCGCGGCGGCGAGCGCTGACGGCCGCCCGGCGCGGCCGGCGCGAGGCGTCGACCTCAATCCTTGAGCAGCCGCTCGATATAATCGAGCTCGATCTGTGGGCGTAGCGGATCGGCGAAACGCCGGCGCAACTCCTCGAGGATGCGGCGCGCGCGCTGGACGTCGATCTCGCCCGGCACCTTCACCGAGGAATCGTCGACATCGCGCCCGCGCAGCGGCCGGCCGAGCGGATCGGTCTCCGGTCCGCCGCCCTGCTGCCGGCCGACGCGATTGGAGGGCATGTTGCCCTGGCCTTCGCCCATCTGCTGTTGCAGCGCGCGGGCCATATTTTGCGCGCCCCGGCGCATCGCCTCGAGCGCGCGGCCCTGCGAGTCGACCGCGCCCTCGGCGTCGCCCTCGCCAAGCTGCTCGCCGGCCTCGCCCATCGCCGAACCCGCCTCGCCGAGATCGTCGGTCTGCCCGCCCTCGCCCTGCTGGCCCTTCTTGCCCATCTCGCCGAGGCCGTTCTTGCGCAACTCGTCGAGCAGCTTGTTCAGTCGGCCGCGCAAATCCTTCTGGTCCTGGCCGAGGCCGGACATCGCGTTCTTGTCCTTCTGCTGGCCGCGATTGCGGTCGCGCCGGGCGTCCTGGCCCTGCTTGTGCGTGCGGTCGCGCAATTGCTGCTGCTTGCGGATCACGTCGCCCAATTCGTTGAGCGCCTGCTCCATCTCCGATTCGCCGGGGGTGGCCGGGCGGGCCATTTGCAGATTTTCGAGCATCTGCTGAAGCTGTTCGAGCAATTGCCGCGCCGCGTCCTTGTCGCCGGACCGCGACAGGCGCTCCATCCGGTCGAGCATCGCGCGCAGATCGTCCGGCCGGATCACCCGCGCGTTCGGATCGAGCGGGCGGGCTAGCTCGCGCGGATTGTTGCGGAGCTGCTCGGCGAGCTGGCGCATGTAATTGTCGAGCGCGGCGCGAAGCTGGTCGGTGAGCTTGCGGATTTCCTCGTCGCTCGCCCCGCGTTCGAGCGCCTGGCGCAACGCTTCCCGCGCCGCGCGCAAGGCCTTCTCCGCCTCGCTCATATTGCCGTCCTCGATGAGCACAGCGAGCGCCCACAGGCTCGCGACGACCTCGCGCAAGGCCTCGTCGTCCCGCGCGTTCGCCAATTGCGCCCGGACGCTACGCAGGCCGAGAAAGATGCCCGCTTGCGGCGTATAGATTTCCGGCGCGATCAGCAGCGCGTCGAGCGCGACGCCGATGAGTTCCTGGCGGTTCGCGTCGAGCGCGAGGACGCGCCGCTGCTCGATCAGGGCGCGGGCGAGCGGCTGGTTGAAGGCGCGCTCGGGCAAGCGGAATTCGGTGGTGGCCGAGCGCCCCTCATTGCCGGCCTCGTCGCGGGCGATCAGCGTCAAATTCATGGTCGCGCCGGCGAAGGGATGCTCGCTGAGATCCTTGTAGGTCTGGCCGACGCCCATGCGCGTGCGGGCGTGCGGAAGCACCAGCGCGAAGGATGGCGTCTCGTACAACGGGCGGCCGGCCGCCGCGCCCTCGGCGGAATTCGCCGCGACGGATTTCTCGGCGTCCGATTTCGCGCTCCCCGACGCGGCTCGCGCGGCGCCAATCTCCAGCTTCGCCTCCGCGCCCGTCACGCCGTAATCGTCCTCGAGCTTGTAGGAGAGGAGCAGCGCCCCGTGCGCCTGGCGTTCGGGATCCTTGGTCAGGGCGATCGTCGGCGGCCGGTCCGCAAGCGCGGTGAATTTCCATTCCGGATGCCCGGACGCCCGCGCCGCGCCGTCGCCGCCGATGACGAAGTGGCGCTCGCGCACGCCCTCGGGCACGGCCTCGACCGGCTTTTCGGAAAGTCCTCCCGCGATCTTGACGTCGAGGCGCGAGCCGCTCGCGCGCACGACAAGCACGCTGCCGACCGGCACGTCGATCGTCTCGCGCGCCTCGTCCGGCCGGCCCGGCAACGCCGTCAGGATGATCGGCGGACGCGCCGTGTATTGCGGCGCGGTCACCCAGGCGTCCAGACGCGCGGGCGTTCCCAACCAGGAGTCGTCAAAGGCGAAGGCCGCCGCGACACGCATGCGCCGTTCTTCTCCGGCGGCGATGAAGGTCGCGGCCATCAGGATCACGACGAGGGCCCTGAGCGCCCAGGGATCGCGAAGCGAAAGCCGCGGCATCGGCCAGCCCGCGCGAACGTTTTTCACCGCGGCCAAGGTGCGCGCGAGATGGGCCCGCCACAGCGCCTCGCTCGCCTGGTCGCGCAAATCGGCCGGCTTCTCGGTCAGCGTCGTCACCGGGCGATGGGCGATTCCGGAATTGAGGTCGAGCCGGCGCAGCGCGTCGGCGCGCGAGGGAAACCGGACGCGAACGAGCGGCCATGCCGCCGCGATCGCCATGCCCGCGAACAGGGCAAGACCGGCCGCGCGTCCGAGCGGCGGCGCCAGGAACCAGAGCCCCGCCCATGAGACGGCGAGGAAAAGGCCTCCGACCGTCAGGATGCCGGCGAACGGCGGCCAGAGACGCTCCCAGACCAGCGCGAGCCGCGCCCGCAGGAGCGCGCGCGCGAGCCGCTCCCCGATGGTCGCGGCCGTGGTCGTCGTGGATTGGCTGGTCTCGCCGGTCAAGAATTTCCCCGGATCATGCGCTCCTTGCGCCTAACGCTCGGCACTCCCGCGCCGGCGCGCTTTCGCGGAGCAATCTCGCGGCACGCATTCCACGCGTGCTTGCCTCGCGCTCCGTCATTCATCGCGCACCGCATCCCAACATGGCGGCGCCAATGAGGCATCGCGGCCGCCGCGCCGCCGCCCGGTGAGGTTACAGCCAAGGCGCCGGCTTATCGAGCGCAATCAGCTCGGCGACCTCCAAACGGGGCCGAATCACCGCGAATTGATCGCCCTTCACCATGACCTCGGGCACCAGCGGGCGAGTGTTGTAAGTGCCCGCCTGCACCGCGCCATAGGCGCCCGCCGTCATCACCGCCAGCAGGTCGCCGGGGCGTGGCTCGACCAGCCGGCGATCGAGCGCGAGATAGTCGCCGGTCTCGCAGACCGGACCGACCACGTCGGCGACCAGCATCGGCGCGTCTTTCGCCGCCTCGCGCACGGGCATGATGTCGTGATGGGCTTCGTAGAGCGTCGGTCGCACCAGATCGTTCATCGCCGCGTCGACGATGACGAAGGCGCGGTTCTCGCCATGTTTCACGTAGAGCACGCGCGTGAGCAGGATGCCGGCATTGCCGACGATGAGGCGGCCCGGCTCGAACACCAGCGTGCAGTCGAGCCCCTTGACCGCATCCTTGACGATGCGGGCATAGGCGCCCGGATCGGGCGGCGCGTCGCGGTCGAAATGATAGGGCACGCCGAGGCCGCCGCCGAAATCGATGTGCGAAATGGCGTGGCCGTCGGCGCGTAGCGCGCGAACGAAGTCGGCCAGCAGCGCGAAGGCGTCGGCGAAAGGTTCGAGCTCGATGATCTGGCTGCCGATATGCATGTCGACGCCGGTCACGCGAATGCCCGGAAGGCGCGCGGCCTCGCCATAGACCGCGCGCGCGCGGCTCAGGGGAATGCCGAACTTGTTTTCGGCCTTGCCGGTCGCGATCTTGCCGTGGGTGCGGGGGTCGACATCCGGGTTGACGCGCAGGGAAACGCGGGCGACGCGCCCCATCGCCGCCGCGATCGACGACAGCAATTCGAGCTCGGGCTCGGATTCCACGTTGATCGAGAAGATGCCCTCGGCGACCGCGAGGCGGAGTTCATCGGCGGTCTTGCCGACGCCGGAAAACAGGATCTTTTCAGGCGGAATGCCGGCCGCCCGCGCGCGCATCAACTCGCCGCCGGAGACGACATCGGCACCCGCGCCGAGCCTTGCCAGGGTGCGCAGCACCGACTGGTTGGAATTCGCCTTCATGGCGTAGCAGACGAGCGCGGGCACGTCGGCGAAGGCGTCGGCGAAGACGCGGTAATGGCGCTCCAGCGTTCCGCTCGAATAGCAATAGAGCGGGGTGCCGACGCGCTCGGCGAGCGTGATGAGACTCACCCCCTCGGCATGTAGGACGCCGCCGCGATAATCGAAATGGTGCATGGCAAGCCCGGACCCGGCCGGTTGAGAGCGCGATTGTCATGAGCGGCTCACGCTTTCGCATGGGATCACGCTCCAACATAGTGAACTGGCGGATGATTCCGTCGGCGAGGCAATACCCCGTTGCCGGGATCACGAACTAGTTGAGCAGGCCGTCGAGGATGATGCGTTTGTTCGGCCCCCGCGGCTGATTCGCGGGCGCCTGGCCGGCGTCACCCTGCTGGACGGGCTCGGCCGCGGCCCCGGGCGGCGGATCGAGCGGACCCTTGCGCCCGCAGCCGGAAAGGGCGAGCCCGAGGACCGCGAGCCCGAAAACCGTCAGTCCGGAAAGGCCCAGCCGGCGCCGGGAATGATCATGCCTGCGGTTCACGGAACCACTCCTCGATTGCGGCGCCACCATACAAAGATCGCTCTTGGCTGGCGAGCCCCCAAATCCATCCCAATTCGGGCGACATTACTTCGCCAGGCGCTGTTTTTCGAGCCGCCGGAGCCAGCCTTTCGCCTGCGCGCGGACGTTGCGGGGAGCCGTGCCGCCATAGCTCGTCCGGCCGCGGATCGAGGCCCCGACCGACAACGCCGCGACCGCCTCCTCGGTGATGCGCGGCTCGATCTCCCGCATCGTCGCGAGCGGCAACCGGTGCAGAGCGACGCCGTCCGCGGCCGCCTTGGCGACGATGCGGCCGGTGACGTGATGGGCCTCGCGGAACGGCATGCCGAGCGCGCGCACCAGCCAGTCGGCAAGGTCCGTCGCGGTGGCGTAGCCTTCGCCCGCGGCCTTCTTCATCCGCGCGGCGTCGGCGGAAAGATCCCGCGTCATGCCGATCATCGCCTGGATCGAGAGCGCGAGCGCGCGCAGCGCCTCGATCGCGCCTTGCTTGTCCTCCTGCATGTCCTTCTGATAGGCGAGCGGCAGCGCCTTCATCACCGTGAGCAGGCCGATGAGCGCGCCGGTGATACGCCCGGTCTTGGCGCGCACGAGCTCGGCCGCGTCCGGATTGCGCTTCTGCGGCATGATCGAGGAGCCGGTGGTGAAGCGGTCGGACAGGCGCACCAGGCCGACCAGCGGCGAGGTCCAGATCACGATCTCCTCGGCGAAGCGCGACAGATGCATGGCGGTGATCGCGGCCGCGGCCAGCGCCTCGATGACGAAATCGCGATCGGACACGGCGTCGAGCGAATTGGCCATCGGCCGGTCGAAACCGAGCGCCTTCGCGGTCATGTCGCGGTCGATCGGAAACGACGTTCCGGCCAGCGCGGCGGCTCCCAGCGGGCATTCGTTGAGCCGCTTGCGCGCGTCGGCGAAACGTCCGCGATCGCGCGCGGCCATCTCGACATAGGCGAGCAGATGATGGCCGAAGGTGACCGGCTGCGCCGTTTGCAGATGCGTGAAGCCGGGCATCACCGTGTCGGCGTGTTCGAGCGCGCGCTCGGCGAGCGCCAATTGCAGCGCCGCGAGCGAACCGTCGATCGCGTCGATGGTGTCGCGAATCCACAGCCGGAAGTCGGTCGCCACCTGGTCGTTGCGCGAACGCGCCGTGTGCAGCCGGCCCGCCGCCGATCCGATCAATTCGATCAGGCGCGATTCGACATTCATGTGAATGTCCTCGAGATCGCGGCGGAAATCGAACGTGCCGTTCTCGATATCGGACAGGATGCGGTCGAGTCCCTTGGCGATGTTGGCGGCATCATCGGCGGTGATGATGCCTTGCGCGGCGAGCATCGCGGCGTGGGCTTTCGAGGCGGCGATGTCCTGCGCGTAAAGGTGACGATCGACGTCGATCGAGACGTTGATTTCCTCCATGATCGCGTCGGGTCCGGCCTCGAACCGACCGCCCCACATTGTGTTGCTCATGGCTCACCCACCCGTTACTTTCGCGTCGAGGACCGCCGCGGCGGTCGGAATTCGCACCCCGGCAGCTTAACCGATGACGCCTCTCCCGATCACACCGGACCCGGATGATCCGCGCGCCGCGCGCGGCCGGCGGCGGCCGGTCCTGGTCGCCGCGATCCTCGTCCTGGCCGCGGCGATCGGCGCTGTCGGGATATACGGGATCGGCGCCCTCAAGCGCAATGCGTCCGAGGATGCCGAATGCATGGCCGCCGTCGATCTCGGCAACCGGATCGCGCCGCTCGCGCGCGGAGAGGTCGCCGCGTTCAATCTCGCGCCCCGCCCCCTGCGTCTGCCGAACCTTGCCTTCGTCAACGCCGACGGGACCGCCATGCGCCTGTCGGACTGGCGCGGCCGGATCGTCCTGATCAACCTCTGGGCCACCTGGTGCGTGCCCTGCCGCAAGGAAATGCCGGGCCTCGACCGTCTCCAGGCCAAGCTCGGCGGCCCGGATTTCGAGGTCGTGGCGATCAATACCGACACGCGGGATGTCGACAAGCCGAAGGCCTGGCTAGCCGAAACCGGCGTCACGCGCATCGCCTACTACGCCGACGCCAAGGCCAAGGTCTTCCACGATCTCAAGGCGGTCGGGCGCGCCCTCGGCATGCCGACGACCGTGCTGATCGACCGCAACGGCTGCGAGATTGGAGCCATGATGGGGGCGGCCGAATGGGCAAGCGAGGACGCCATCAGGCTGATCTCCGCCGCGATCTCGCCGTAAGCCACTGAAATCAGGCTAGAAGGTCGACCTTTCGGGCCAGCAGCAGAACGTAATCCGGCAATTCCAGGCGCGCGGAAACCGCTTCCATCGCCTTTTCCTCGGCCGCGGCCTTCTCGGCGGCCTCCGTCTGCGCGAGCGATTTGGCTTTGGCCTGCTCGACGACCCGTTTGGCGGCGGCCTGCCCGGCCAGCGTCGCCAACCCGCTGGAAAGCGTGGTCCCGGCGCTCGTCATCGAATCGGTCAGGGACGACATCAGATCGAGCTGATCTTGCAGCTCTTGCTGGCGTGCACGCCAATTCTGGTTCTGCTTCCAGAACGAAACGCTGTTGATCGCCATGGCGTCGGCTCCGGGCCTCTCCGGAAAGATCGCCCGCCAATGTGCGCCGAGCGGCGTTAACGCGGCGTTACGATTTTCGGCGGCCGTCCGGGGTGAACCACTTGCCGCCGCGGGCCCGGTTCGACGCCCGGGCATGCCGCCGAAAGATCCCGCGAAATTGCCGTCAGCGCGTCGGCACCGGCTTTTCGCCGCGATAGTCGTAGAAGCCGCGCTGCGTCTTGCGGCCGAGCCACCCGGCCTCGACGTATTTCACCAACAGCGGACAAGGGCGATATTTCGAATCGGCGAGCCCCTCGTGCAGCACCTGCATCACCGACAGGCATGTATCGAGGCCGATGAAATCGGCGAGCTCCAGCGGTCCCATCGGATGATGCGCGCCGAGCCTCATCGCCGTGTCGATCGCCTCGACATTGCCGACGCCCTCATACAGCGTGTAGATCGCCTCGTTGATCATCGGCAGCAGGATGCGGTTGACGATGAAGGCCGGGAAGTCCTCCGACACCGCGATGCGTTTGCCGAGCTTGAGAATGAAGGCCTTCACCGATTCGAAGGTGTCGTCGTCGGTGGCGATGCCGCGGATGAGCTCGACCAACTCCATCAGCGGCACCGGATTCATGAAATGCACGCCCATGAAGCGCTCGGGGCGATCGGTGGACGCCGCCAGACGCGTGATCGACAGCGACGAGGTGTTGGTGCCGATGATCGTGTCGGGCCGCAGATGCTGGCACAGTTCGGAAAAGATCTTGCGCTTGACGTCTTCCTTCTCGGTCGCCGACTCGATGACCAGATCGCAGTCCGACAGCGCCTTGAAGGAATCGGCCGGCTTGATGCGTTCGACGGCGGCCTTGCGTGTTTCCTCGCTGATCACCTTCTTGGCGACCTGGCGGGCGAGATTGCCGTTGATGGTGGCGAGCGCCGACTTGACGCGCTCGGCGGACAGATCGTTGAGCGCGACCTGATAGCCAGCCACCGCGCAGACATGGGCGATGCCGTTGCCCATCTGTCCCGCGCCCACGACTCCGATTTTGCGAATTTCAAGCGCCATCACCCTACCCAATCGTCATGCCGAATTGTGTTGTCCCCGAACCAGGCCCGGAAAAGGGCATGGCCCGTCGTCATCTTTCCCGCTCCCGCCACCCGGCCATTGGTCGGAAGCGCCCGCGCGCGACGCGCGGATGCCGGCGCGCCGCTCACTTCCCGATCTTGCCCAGTTCCTCGGCGAGTTCCGGCAGCGCCTGATACAGATCGGCGACAAGCCCATAATCGGCGACCTGGAAGATCGGGGCCTCCTCGTCCTTGTTGATCGCGACGATCACCTTGGAATCCTTCATGCCGGCCAGATGCTGGATCGCGCCGGAAATGCCGACGGCGATGTAGAGCTCGGGCGCGACGACCTTGCCGGTCTGGCCGACCTGCCAATCGTTCGGCGCGTAGCCGGCATCGACCGCCGCGCGCGAGGCGCCAACCCCGGCGCCGAGCTTGTCGGCGACCGGCTCGATGTATTTGGTGAAATTCTCGCGGCTCTGCAGCGCCCGCCCGCCGGAAATGATGATCTTGGCCGAGGTCAGTTCCGGCCGGTCGCTCTTGGCGACTTCCTCGCCGACGAAGCTCGACACGCCGGGATCGGCGGCCGCCGCGACCGTTTCGACGCTCGCCCCGCCGCCGGCGCCCGTGGCCTGGAAGGTCGACGTGCGCACCGTCAGCACCTTCTTGGCGTCCTTCGACTTGACGGTCTGGATCGCGTTGCCGGCGTAGATCGGACGCTCGAACGTATCGGGCGCGATGACCTTGGTGATCTCGGAGACCTGCATCACGTCGAGGAGCGCGGCGACGCGCGGCATGACGTTCTTGTTGCGCGTGGTGGCCGGGGCGACGAGCGCGTCATAGGGTCCGGCGAGCGACACGATAAGCGCGGCCAGCGGCTCGGCGATGTCGTGCCCATAGGAAGGGCCGTCGGCGAGAAGCACCTTGGAAACGCCTTGCAGCTTGGCGGCCGCGTCCGCCACGGCCGCGCAGGCGGTGCCCGCGACGAGGATGTGAACATCGCCGCCGAGCGCGGCGGCGGCCGTCAGCGCCTTGGCGGTCGCGTCCTTCAACGCGGCGTTGTCGTGCTCGGCAATGAGAAGAGTCGTCATCCCAGCACTCCCGCTTCATTCTTCAGCTTGGCGACCAGATCGGCGACCGAGGCGACCTTCACGCCCGCCTTGCGTCCGGCCGGCTCGGCGGTCTTGAGCACCTCGTGGCGCGGCGCGACATCGACGCCGCATTGCTCGGGCGTCTTTTCGCCGATCGGCTTCTTCTTCGCCTTCATGATGTTGGGCAGGCTCGCATAACGCGGCTCGTTGAGGCGCAGATCGGTCGTCACCACCGCCGGCCCTTTCAGGCGCACGGTCTGCAAGCCGCCATCGACCTCGCGCGTGACGACGAAATCGGAACCCTCGACGACCAGCTTGGACGCGAAGGTGCCCTGCGGCCAGCCAAGCAGCGCGGCGAGCATCTGCCCGGTCTGGTTGGCGTCGTCGTCGATGGCCTGTTTGCCCATGATGACGAGGCCGGGCTGCTCCTCATCGACGATCGCCTTGAGGAGCTTGGCGACCGCGAGCGGCTCGACGACTCCGTCGACCTTGACCAGGACGCCGCGGTCGGCGCCCATGGCCAATCCGGTGCGGATGGTCTCGGCCGCCTGCGCCGGCCCGATCGAGGCGCAGATGACCTCGGTGGCCTTGCCGGCCTCCTTGAGGCGCAGCGCTTCCTCGACCGCGATTTCGTCGAACGGATTCATCGACATCTTGACGTTGGCGAGATCGACGCCCGTCCCGTCGCTCTTGACCCGGATCTTGACGTTGTAGTCGACGACCCGTTTGACCGGCACAAGGATCTTCAATTCGTTTCCCTCTTCGTCGTCCGGATTTGCTCTTCCGTGGTCGCTTCCGGGCGCGGAGCGGCCCCGGGGCTTACCCACATGTCCCCGCGCGGGAATTGTGCGGGTGCGAAACGTAATCTTCGCCGCGATGGCATGTCAACGCGGGCGGCGGCGAAAAATCGCCAGGGATCATCGATTCTGGCCCGGCGACCAGAGAATATCGCCGGTTCCGCCGATATTGGCGACCCTCGCGGCCACAAACAGATAATCCGACAGCCGGTTGACATATTTCAAGACAACCGCGTTGACAGGTTCGTCGGGTTCGGCGGCGAGTTCGACGATGATCCGCTCGCAGCGCCGGCAGACGGTGCGCGCGAGATGGAGGTGCGCGGCCGCCGGCGTGCCGCCCGGCAGGACGAAGGACGTCAGCGGCTCGAGCTTTTCGTTGAGCGCGTCGATTTCGCGTTCGAGCCGCTCAACCTGCGCCGGGCTCGCGCGCAGGCGTTCGCGCCCGCCCGCCTTCTCGGGCGTGCAAAGATCGGCGCCGAGATCGAACAGATCGTTCTGGACGACGGCGAGCACGGCGTCGATCTCGCTCAAACCCGTGGTGTGCAGCCGCGCCACGCCGATGACCGAGTTGAGTTCGTCGACCGACCCATAGGCCGCGACGCGCAAATCATATTTCGGCCGCCGCGCGCCGGTTCCGAGCGCGGTTGTGCCGTCGTCGCCCGTGCGCGTATAGATTCGATTGATCACGACCATGCGCTGATCTCCCCGGGACGGGTCGCGCGGCTTTTCCGCCGAGCCGCGAGGATGGCGAACCGCCGACGCGGACCGGCGATCGCGACACGCAAGCTCTTAGCATTCGCGAGACCGGCGCGCCATGGCCGGCGCCTCCGGGACTTCGGCCGGAGCGCCGCGAGCCGCGCTATCCCCATGGCGGGCTTGCCATCCCGACCACGCTTGCGCACCTTTCAAGACGGCAAGACAGCGAGGGACAATTCGTGCACTTCATCCGAACGACCTTCAGGGTCGCGCTTGACGCCTACGACGCCTTCCTCGCCGACGACGGCTGGGCGATCGCGAGCCACATCGCGCTGTCGGCGCTGATGGCGCTCTTTCCCTTCCTCATCGTGGTGACGTCGCTTGCCGGCTTCATCGGCAGCAAGGAACTCGCCGACCAGGCCGCGCGGCTGATGCTCGACACATGGCCGCGCCAGGTCGCCGAACCGATCGCCGCCGAGATCCGCAGCGTGCTGACGACGATGCGCGGTGGCGCGCTGACGGTCGGCGCGGCATTCGCGCTCTATTTCGCCGCGAGCGGAGTCGAGAGCCTGCGCATCGCGCTCAACCGCGCCTACCGGGTGAGCGAGACCCGCTCATGGTGGCTGCTGCGCCTGGAATCGATCGCCTATATCCTCGTCGCCTCGGTGGTGTCGCTGGTGCTCGCCTTTCTCATCGTGCTGGCGCCGATCCTGATCGTGACGGCGAGAAAATATTTCCCGCCGCTCGAAAAGGCGGTGATCGATTACGCCTTCGCCCGCTACGCCGTGGCCACCGGAGCGCTGATCGCCGCCCTCGTCATCGTCCATAAATGGCTGCCGGCGGGGCGACGGCGGCTCGCCGAGATCTTGCCCGGCATCGTGCTGACGATTTTCGGCTCGCTCGCCTCGGGCCTGATCTTCAGCGAATATCTCGCCCGCTTCGCCGTCAATTACGTCATCACCTATGCCGGGCTCGCCTCGGTGATGATCGCGCTGGTGTTTCTCTATTTCATCGCCGCCATCTTCATCTATGGCGGCGCGCTCAACGCCATCCTCGCCGGCATGCGGCCGCCGCCGCGCGCCGAGCTCGGCGGCGATCCGGCGGACGGGCACGCCTAGCGCGTTTCACGACGCGACGATTCCCTCATCCTGGGCGAATGCCCGGGCGGCACGTCACGATCGCGAGGCGGGAATGAAGATGCGCGCCATCACGCCGTCGCGGTCGATGATGAGATGCTTGAGCGCGCCGAGGACGTGCAGGACGACCAACGGCAGCATGATGTTGGTGACGAATTCGTGCACCTCTTCCATCATCTCGTGGAAATCCTCGTCCTTGGCCATCGGCGTCGGCAGGGTGACGAGGCCGAACACGCCGATGTCGCGCCCGCCCGACCACACCACGAGAACGCCGGTGACCACCGCGCCGATCATCGCCAGGAGCAGCGCCCACTGAACGGCCTGCGAAAGAATGTTGAGCAGGCGCGCGTCGCCGATCTTCTCGGGCGAGCCTTGATAGAGGCGCCAGACGAACCGCGCGACGATGAAGACGGCGGCGATCGCGCCGACGGCGATGTGGATCCCGCGTATCTCGCCCGCGCGCGGCGCCTTGCCGAGCGACTCGAAAATCTTGCCGCTGACGAATTGGAAGACGATCAAGGCCGCGACCAACCAATGCAGCACGATCGAAACCAGTCCGTAGTTCCTTGGCGTGTCGGTGGCGCGCATCGCGATATCCTCATTCTTCTTGTCGCCAAAAGCTCACATCAAACCGCCGCACCGGACAACTTAAGGATTTGTCATGTTGCTTCGATCGCGCCCGTCGCCATTCCTCGCCGGCGGTTTGGCGCGCGCCGACGCACGACCGATCAGGTCTTTCGCGAATCGATTTCAATCAGGGTGCGTCATTTTCGCGCGGCGCGCGCGAGCGCGGTCGCCAGCGCGCGCGGGCTGACCGGCTTGATTAGAAACGCGTTCGCGCCGGCGGCGAGCGCGGCCTTCTCGTCGCCCGCCTGTCCCGACACGCCGATGATCGGCGTGGCCGCGTTGGGTAACGGCAGCGCCCGTATGCGCCTGATCGATTCGACGCCGTCGACGCCCGGCAGGATCATGTCCATCAGCACGACGTCGATGCCGCCGCTGGCGACGAGATCGATGGCGGCCTCGCCGCGACCGACGAACTCGGCCTGGTGGCCGAGTTGCGTCAGCACGGTGTTGAGGATGACGCGGCCGAAGGGATTGTCCTCCACGCACAGAACCCGCAGCCGCTGGCCGGAGGGATCGGCGCCGGCTCCGATCGCGTCCATCGCGCGCGCGCGGTCGCGCCCCTCGGCGCGGTCGAGCCGCACGACCAGCGTGAAGGTCATGCCGCCGCCGGGCCGCGGCCGCACGTCGATCGAGCCGCCCATCGCCCGCGCCAGCACGCCGACCGAGGAAAGGCCGAGGCCCGCGCCGCCGAACCTGCGCGCGATCGACACGTTGGCCTGCGAGAACGGCTTGAACAGCTGCCTGATCTCGTCCGCCTTGATGCCGATGCCGCTGTCGGAGACGGCGAATGTCGCCTCCAGCCGCCCGCCCGCGATGGGTTTCGCCGTCACCGCAAGACCGACCTCGCCGCGCTCGGTGAACTTCACCGCGTTGTCGACGAGGTTTTCGAGCGCCGCGCGCAACCGCACCGAATCGCCGATGACGAACATGGGCGCGCCCGGCGCGATGTCGACCTTCGCGGCAAGCCCGTTGGCTGCGGCGCGACCGCTCAGCGAATCGCCGGCCGCGCGCGCGAGCGCGTTGAGATCGAAGAAATCGCGGCGCAGGCTGAACCCGGCCGCCTTCTCCTTGGCGGCGTCGACAAAGAGCGTGGCGAGCGCGGCGAGATGCTCGGCGCTGGCCTTGATCGTGTCGACCCAGTGCCGTTCGCGCCCGCCGAGCCCGGAGGTCGCCAGAAGCTCGCTGAGGGCGAGGATGCCGGTGAGCGGCGTGCGCACCTCATGGGCGAAGGCGGCGAGCGCCGCCTCGACGGCGTTGGGCTTCGATCGCGCCCGGCGCACGGGCGTCCTCGCGCCCGCCGGCGACATCGGCGCGATGCGCGGTTTCGGTTTCGCCTTGGCGCGGGGAGCGGCGATCTTCTTGGGGGCGGCCTTGGCGCCCGCCGTCTTTTTCTTGTTGTTCTTGTTGTTCTTGAGAGCACGCGCGACTTTCGCGTGGACGGCGCCCCGCGCGATCTGTTGCGATTGTTTCGAAGGCCGCCTGGTGCCCATTCGCGATCCCCGCGGCACCTTGCCCCAACGCCTGAGTCGAGTCACGCGCGGGCGCCGCGCCCGCCGATCAGGCCAAGCCAATCCGGCGGCGGATTTCCGCCGGTGAGATGCCATCCGTTCTCAGCTCACGCAGCGACGTGGATCGGGTGGATTTCGACAGCTTCCGGCCCGATGGATCGAGAATGAGGTCGTGGTGCCGGTAGATCGGTACGGGCAAACCGAGGAGCGCCTGCAACACCCGATGGACATCCGTCGCCCGAAAGAGATCGCGCCCGCGCGCGACGCAGGTGACGCCCTGGTCGGCGTCGTCCACGACCACCGAAAGGTGATAGCTCGTCGGGATTTCCTTGCGGGCAAGGATCACGTCGCCCCAGCCGTGCGGGCGCGCCGCGACCGTGCCGCTCTCCCCCTCGGGCCCGCTTCCGAGCTCGGCCCAGGTCAGCTGCGCCGTCGATTGCCCGAGGCGGGCGAGCGCCGCTTCCAAGTCCAGGCGCAGGGCGAACGGCGCGCCCGAGGCGACCAAGCGCTCCCGCTCCGCCGCGGGGAGCGCGCGCGCCCTGCCCGGATAGAGCGGCGCGCCGTCCGGGTCGCGCGGCCAGGGCCCCTTGCTTTCCCGCGCGGCGATCATCCGCTCGATCTCGGCTCGGCTTTCGAAAGCCGCATAGATGAGGCCGGCGCGGTCGAGCCGGTCGAGCGCATGGCGATAGGCCGAAAGATGCTCGGACTGACGGCGGACCGGCTCCTCCCAGACGATGCCCAGCCAGGCGAGGTCCTCGAAGATCGCCGCCTCGAATTCGGGCCGGCAGCGGGCGGTGTCGATATCCTCGATCCGCAGCAGGAAGCGCCCTCCGGCCGCGCGCGCCATCTCGAAATTGACCAGCGCCGAAAAGGCGTGGCCGAGATGGAGATAGCCGTTGGGGCTGGGGGCGAAACGGAAAACGGGGCCGGACATCGCTCGGGGATCGGGTCGGTCGAGGGGAGCGCCACCTTGCGTTCATCTGGACATGACCGCAATGCCCGATCACGCTGCGAGTTCCGACGTTGGAGACCGCATGAGGCGCCTTGAAAGCCAGAACGACCTCGACGCCGCGATCGAGAACCTGCTCGAACGCGACCCTCGGCTGCGTCCGATCCGCCGGCTGACCGGACCGCCGGCGCTGCGCCGGCGCGAGGCGGGATTTCCCGGGCTGGTGGCGATCATCGTCGGACAACAATTGTCGACCGCCAGCGCGGCGGCGATCTGGGGCCGGCTGAGCGAGGCCTTTCGTCCCTTCGATCATCGCGCGGTGCGGCGCTCCCGCGCCGAGCGGCTGCGCCGGCTGGGCCTTTCCGACGCCAAGGTGAAAACGCTTCGCGCGTTAACTCGCGAGATCGAAACCGGCCGCCTCGATTTCGACGCGCTCGCCGACGGCGACGCCGACGACGCGCGCCGGGCGCTGACCCTCATTCATGGCATCGGCCCGTGGACGGCCGATCTCTACCTCCTGTTCTGCCTCGGCCATGCCGACGCCTGGCCCGCCGGCGACCTGGCGCTGCAGGAAGCGATGCGCATGTTGCTCGAACATCCCGCGCGGCCCGATCGGCGCGGGATGGAATCGCTCGCGGAAGCGTGGCGACCGCTGCGGGGCGCGGCGGCGCATCTCCTGTGGGCCTATTACCGGGCGGCGAAGGGAAGATCGGGCGCGATCTGATCGCCGAAATGCCCACGTGGCGGGCATTCCCCGCGCCGGCCGCGCATGGCAGCCCCGCCCTCGCCACGACCGCGTGGACGCGAACGCGACGCCCCTTCACAACGTCGTCATGCTGCTTGTACAATCTCGGCGCCGGTTGCTTCGCGACCGGCGGGCGCGGATGACGGAGGTGGCGAACCGACTTTGCTCCGCGCCGACGTGGACGATTTGGCGTGCGGTCATGGCGGCTGATCGGTTACCCACTCAGCCTGACGGCGCGCTGGACTGGAGGTCCAGGAGCCTTTCTTGAACGCACACGTGTCGCAAGGCGGGTGGCCGGCGCTGGTGCTCAACGCCGACTTCAGGCCGTTGAGTTACTATCCGTTGTCGCTGTGGTCGTGGCAGGATGCGATCAAGGCGGTCTTTCTCGACCGCGTCAACATCGTGGCGCAATACGACCGCGCCGTGCGCAGCCCGACTTTCGAGATGATGCTGCCGAGCGTCGTGTCGCTGAAGTCCTTCGTCAAGCCGACCACGCATCCGGCCTTCACGCGCTTCAACGTGTTCCTGCGCGATCGTTTCTCCTGCCAATATTGCGGCGAAGGCGCCGACCTGACCTTCGACCACATCCTGCCGCGCTCGCGCGGCGGGCAGACGACATGGAGCAACGTGGTCGCGGCCTGCTCGCCCTGCAATTTGCGCAAGGGCAACAAGACGCCGCGCGAGGCCGGGATGTTCCCCTCGCAATTGCCCTATCAGCCGACGGTGCATCAACTTCACAGGAACGGCCGGCTGTTTCCGCCAAACTACCTGCACGAAAGCTGGCTCGATTATCTTTATTGGGACACCGAACTCGATCCGTGAGGCGCGGCGCGCCAGCGCGGCCGCGCGTCCGTCGTCGTCAGGATCGCGCGGGGCGCATCCCGGCGAAGGCGACCAGCGCCATCAGCGCCGAGATCAGCGCGTTGTAACCGGCGAGCGACAGGCCGAGAAACCGCCACTGTACCTCGTCGCAGCGCACGACCTTCACGCTGGTGCCGCGTAGTTCCTCGAGCAGATTGGCGCCGCCGAGATCGCCGATGCCGCCGGAACATTCCGCCGCGCCCTTCCACCAGCCCCATTCGACGCCCGAATGATAGACGCCGAGCGCGCCGTTCGCCGCCATCACCGTGATGATGAGCGCGAAGCCCGCCAGCAACACCGGCCGCGCCAACCCGCGCGCCGCGAAATAGGCGAGCAGCGCGGCGAAAGGAATGGCGAAGTAGTAGCCGTAGCGCTGCTGCAGGCAGAGCGGACAGGGGCGAATGTTGAATCCGTACTCGAAGATCCACGCGCCCACGAGCGTCGCCGCGCCGATGACCGCGATGGCGACCGCCGCCGCGCCGGGTGTCGGATGCGTGATCTGGTCGCTTAAGGCCATCCGCGCTCCTTGGCGCATTCGTTGCGCGAGACCGGATCGTCTCGCCGAAATGAAATGCGCCAGATTCAAACCTCGAGCAAACCCCGGTCGCTCACGTTATCGTCCCCAAGCGAACACCGCCCGGGCAACGCCCCTTTGGGGCTCGACCCTCGCGGGGTCCCGAGAGCCATACGCCAAGTCGCGCGGCGACGGCAACTTCCCCGCGCGCGGGACGAACCGGCGATCGGCCGACGGCCGCTTTCGCACGTCGCGGGCGACGCGCCGAAAGCGCGGTTGACCCTGTCGCGTCACCGACTATGATCCGCCCGCTTCGCGGCGGATTTGTCGCGCGCGATGCCCCTGTGGCGGAATTGGTAGACGCGCCTGACTCAAAATCAGGTGGCCGCAAGGTCGTGCTGGTTCGAGTCCGGCCAGGGGCACCAGACGCGTTTCGCGCCCTCGCGCGCGCTCGATATTCCCAAAATGGATCATGAGGTTACGTCGAGCTCCCGCCGCCTCGCCGGCGCGGATGCAGGGCGGACGCGGCCTGTTCCGGAAACGGATCGGACAGGCGGCGCATGCGCGCGGCCGAACGACGCGCGGCTTCCGATCGACCCACGCACCGACAATTCCCCGCATGCCACGCGGACCCATCGTTCCGCCAAGCCCGCCGCGCGAGATCGCCCGCGCGAAGTCACGGCCGCGAAACTGGCGCGGATCGGTGGGAGGCGCCGCGCCGTGCATTCCGTGTTGCCGGCGACGCCGTTTCGAATTTCGCGCGGTTGTCTCGGCGCGCCCGACACCCGTGAGCGCCGCTCATGTCGAAAAGCCTCGGCCGGCTCGCGCCACCGCGAGAGGCTGGAATCGGCAACATCAAGATTGTATGAGAGGTCGCTTGGCCCGAGCCTCGCGGCGACCGGCCGGCCTTGCGTTGGACGCCCCTTGCGAGCGGACCAAACGGCGCGCCGGCGGCGCGGATTTCCTCCAAGCGAAACGACCGGAACTTCATTCGGGAGCCTTGATGTCCGCGCAGTTCGACGACGCCATCGCCGCTTACGACAAGGACGACTTCGCGACCGCGCTGCGGCTGCTGCATCCGCTTGCCAGCCAGGGCGACGCGCGCGCGCAATATGTTCTCGGCGAAATCCATTTCTTCGGCCAAGGCACGCCAAAGGATCTCGCCGAGGCGGAAAAATGGTACCGCCTCGCCGCCGAACAGGGAAACACCGACGCCCAATGCTGTCTCGGCGACATGTATTTCAAGGGACATGGCGTGCCGGAAAGCGACCTGGAATCGGTGAAGTGGTATCGGCGCGCGGCCGACCAGGCCCATCCCGGCGCGCAATGCCAGCTCGGCGACATGTATCTCTACGGCCAGGGCGTGCCGAAGGATTTCGTCGCCGCCTATATGTGGTTTTCCCTTTCGGCCGCGCGGGGCAACAGCCAGGCCGGCGAATATCGCGACAATCTCGCCCGCGAGATGAAGCCCGCGCAGATCGCCGAGGCGAAGGCGCGCGCCGAGGCGTGGCGACCGACGTCGTAACGCTGTTCGAGACCGCCGCGCTCCGGCATGGCGAACCGGCGCGCCGCCGCTCGTGGCGAGGCGTTTCCACTTTCGCGGGATTTGCACTAGCATCGCCGCGTTGTTGTTCCCGCGAGCCCGGCGAAAACGCGCATGACCAAGCGAATCGACGTCGATCGTTGCTGCGGCATCATCATCGACGTGCAGGAATTCTTCCTGACGCAGATCGACAATCGCGCGCGCGCGCAAATCGTGACCAACACGGCGAACTTCGCGCGTCTGATCGGTTATTTCGAAATTCCGATCGTGGTCACGCTGGAAAAGCCGGTCAGCCGCAAGGGCGGCGTGCCGGCCGAGATCGATACGCATGCGGGCGCGGGCGCTTCGCGTTTCGAGAAGTCCTTCTTCGACCTGACCAAGGAGGCGCGAATCCGCGACGGCCTCAAGCGGCTGAAGAAGAATCAGGCGATCGTCGCCGGTTGCGAGACCGATGTCTGCGTGCTGCAATCGTGTCTCGGGCTGCTCGACCTCGGCTACGATGTCTTCGTGGTCGAGGAACTCCTGTTTTCCTCGGCGCGCGACGTTGCTTCGGCCGTCGCGCGCATGCGGGCCGAGGGCGTCGTCTTTCTTTCCTACAAGAGCCTTTATTACGAACTCATCGAGGCGGTGGCGGGCGACCGCCACGGCGACGCGATGGAAAAACGGTTCGGGCCGTTTCCCGACGACCTACCCGATTGCGCGGTGGAATGGCCTTACGTCAGGAAGACGTCGTCGCCTAACGCGCCGGCGCGAGGAAGGCCGGGGCGTCCCGGTCGCGATCGGTCGTAAGCCCGGTCGAGAAAAACGCGGTCGACGTCGACCGGCACCCACCGCCGCATGGGAGGCCGCGTCAACGCGAACTCGACAGATCGGCCCTGAAGCTCTCGCTGACCAGCGTCCTCACGTCCTGATACATCCGCATCAGCGGCGAGACCACCCGGTGCATCGCGCTCTTGGTGATCAGCCGGTCATGGATCGCCAGACAGTCGATGCCGGTCGCGAGAAAGCAGGCGACGGCGTCGCTCGGCGTTTCCACGATCGGCTCGCCCTTGACGTTGAACGAGGTGTTGAGAATGACCGGAACGCCGGTGATGGCGTCGAATTCCTGGATCAGCCGGTAGAGCCGTTCGTTCTGGTCGCGGCGGATCGTCTGCACCCGCGCCGTGCCGTCGACGTGAACGATGGCGGGAATCTTGTCGCGCCACTCCGGGCGGACGCTCATGGCGAGCAGCATGAAGGGCGATTCCTGCTCGCCCTCGAAAATTTCGCGCGCCCGTTCGAACAGCACGCACGGGGCGAACGGCCGGAACGCCTGCCGGTGTTTGACCCGCTTGTTCAGGATGTCCTTCATCTCGGCGTCGCGCGGATCGGCAAGGATCGAGCGATTGCCGAGCGCGCGCGGGCCGAATTCGGAGCGTCCCTGGAACCAGCCGACGACCTTGCCCTCAGCGAGCACACGCGCGGTATCGCGGCAGATGTCCGCGCTGCGCGCGCGATTGGTCTCGATGCGCACGCTGGTGCGTTCGGTTGCCTCGTCGACGGCCTTTTCGTCATACGCGACGCCGAGATAGGCGTGATTGATGACGAACTTGCGCGGATTTTTCTGGATCGCGAGATGGCCGTAATAGGCGCAGCCGATCGCGATGCCGTCGTCGCCGGCCGCCGGCTGAATCCAGACATTGTCGTAGCCGGCCTCCCGCGCGAGGCGACCATTGGCCACGCAATTGAGCGCGACGCCGCCGGCGATGCAGAGGTTCCTGGCGCCGGTCGTTTCGCGCAGCCAGATCGCGCGCGCGAGCAGAACCTTCTCGGTATCGGCCTGGACACGCCAGGCGACGTCCATCCAGTGCTGGACCGAGGGATCGCTTTCCCAATCCTTGCCGTCCGCGATCAGCCAGGGCCGATCGAAGTCCTCGCCCCATTCGGGAACGTCGAGCACGCCGTCCTTGAGTTCGAGCACGGGCTTGATGACATCGGGACGGCCATAGGGCGCGAGCCCCATCAGCTCGCCGCATTTGTTCCAGTCGGCGAAAATATAGCTCGAACCGCGACTGTAGAGCGCGCCCAGGCCCGGCATCGCGACGAACTCGTCGCTGAGAAAGCCGCGCGTCGGACCCATCCAGACCTTCTTCAGCGTTTCGAGCCGCGCGCCGCTGAACTTGTAGTAGCTCTCCGATTCGCGCGCCAAGGGCGGGGCTTCGTCGCCGGGCGGACAGGCCTCGGTGATGTCGGACCGGTAGCTGCCGACGCCGTCGACCACCATCACCACGCCTTCCTCGAACGGACAGGCGGCGAAGGCGCTATAGGCGTGGGCGAGGTGATGCGAGACGGTCAGGACGTTGCCGGCGTTGCGCCGGAACAACGGGTCCTCGCGCGACAGCACCCGCTCGTCGTCCTCGAGATAGTTCGGCATCTGCAGATGCAGGACGCGCGTTTCCAGCTCCTCGACGGGAAGGACGTAGCAATTGCGCACGACCAGATCGACATCGGCGAGCGTGATCCCCTCGGCGTCGAGACAGTAATCGACGGCCTTCTTGTAATAGCCGGCGTCGTGCTTCTCGCGCGTGATGCGCTCCTTGGCGATCGCATAGGCGATCTCGCCATCGCGCAGCAGGCACGCGCTGACATCGTGGTCGTAGCAGTTAAGGCCGAGGACGTAGGTGTGCTTCTTCGACATGGGGCCAATTCTATTGAATGACGGCGCCGGAAATCAAATCGCGGGTCGCGCGCGCGGGCGAAAGTCTTCCGGCAAGGCGGCGGGACCGGCGCCGAGACCGGCTGCGAGCGATCGACGGCGAGCGATCGACGACGAATGAGAATTCGCATGATGCGTCGCGACGGGCGCGGGCTCGCGGGATGGATCAAGGCCGGTGGAATGAAGATCGCCGGCGATGACCCGCCGGCGATCGCGCCCCGGGTCGCGGTGATCGGGCGTCACGATCGGGCAACGCTCGATTGCCGTCCGATGATTCATAACGATGTCGGAATGGCGCGACGCGCGTTGTCAGAATGGCACGAGGCGACCGATATCGGTCCGCGCGCGGAGGAGGCCAATGCCAAACGCCACTGTCGCCAAAACGCCACTGTCGCCAAACACCACTGTCGCCGAACGACATCGTCGCCGGCGACAGCGAGCAAAAGCTCAGTGACCGAAGAGGCTGTTACCAGCCCCAGCCGCGCCGCCAGCCCCGACGCGCACGCCAGCCGGGAACAACGAACACGGGCGGCGCACGGCGCCAGCCACGACGGCGCACCACACCCCGGCGGCGCCACCCACCTCCCCGACGCCAACCACCACGGCGCGGCTGCGCGGAAGCGGATGTGACCGACGAGGTCATGACGACGGTCGATGCCGTGATCGTCGCGATGGCGTAGATGCCGAGCAACGTCGCGGCGGCGATGCAGCGCGTCAGGAACTTGCGGGGACGTTGAAGCGATCCGCTTTTTGTCATTGTTCGATCCCTTGACCAGTGTATCGGCTCAACAGGTGAGCACGTGAGAGAATGCGGGAACGCAAGGTCCTTCGTTCAAGACAACCGGAGCAAGCCGAAACGGACCGAGCTTACCACGAGATTCCTTGCGACGAATTTTCCCTGCGACGACATCCCTTAACGAAGGCACGTCGATGCTCACACAACGTGCGATGCGGAAACGAGATCAGCATCGGACTCTCGCGATCCACGTCGACATTGCCGCCTTTCAAGTAGACACCCTAAGACGCGGCCAAGTCAAGCAACCGAGCCGTTTCAAAAAAGCAACGATCGCGCGCGAAATCCAGCCACAATTGCCGTTGCCCCGCCGCACAATTCTAGCTGGCGAATGATGGCATCGTTCGCGGCGGTTCGGGGAACGCGGCCACGACCCGCGGTTCCCATCAGGTCAAGTTGCTGCATCGCACACGCGCCGAACCCGCCAAGGGGGCGCGTTAAGTCTCGCGCGAATCAGGGACGAATGTAGCTCCACCCCGACTCCTGAAGCTGCATCAGGCGGACGACGCCGGCCTTGACCAGCTTGGCCTGCGGCACGAGCACGATCTCCTTGCCCTCGGCCTTCGCCATATTGTCCTTGGTGTTGCCGCACGCCGTGAAGGTGACGCCCGGCACGCTGTCGACGATCGACTTGACGCGCGCCTTCACCGGAGACGTGTCGTCCCTGAGCATGTGCAGGCCCGGACCGTAGGCCACCACCTCGATCTCGAATTCCTGACTGTCCTTCGAATATTCCTGCGCGACATTGACGACATTGTTTAGCGTCAGGTTCATCGTCGCGGGATCATTGGTGCTGATCTGAACCGCGAGGCGATGCACTTTTTTCTCGTCCGCCGCGTTCCCGGCGGCCGGACCCGCCACCAGGCCGACGCAGATCGCGACGCCGAGAATGAAATTCGCAAATGAAATTCGCATGTTTCCTCCAATCATCGTCATTTTGATCGCGGGATTTGGCCGCATCTCGTGACCCGCCAATTGCATGGCATCGGCACGCCGGCGGAGCGCACTCTTGCGAATGCATCTCATCGCGGTCAAGCCGAAACGGGTGAAATCGATGCGACCGATTCACGAATGCGTGATGGAAAGGTATTCAGGGAAAGAACGGGCGCCAGACGCCGCGCGCGCCAAGATCGGCGCGCGATCCGTCCGCGATTCGCGCAAGCCGCGCCCCTTCATGCCGCGCCGCGCGCGATGTCGCGGCGCGTTCGGCTTTTTCACGCGGGCTTGTTCCGCACGCGGATGATGACGTCGACTTCCTCCAACTCGATTCCGGGCGGCAGCGCCGCCGAGCCGACGACCCGCATCTCGCCCGCGGGAATATCCGTCACTTCGCCGGTTATCGAATTGTAGAGGTGATAGTGACGCGACGTGTTCGAATCGAAAACAATCCGTTCGGGATCGACGATGAGTTCGCGCACGAGGTTCCTCTCACAAAAGAGCTTGAGGGTGTTGTAGACGGTGGCGCGTGAAATCTCAGGCATGAACGCGCGCACGCGCGCCATCACCTGGTCGGCGGTCAAGTGAACGGGGGCGGGCAACATGATCCGCGCGACCGCCAGCCGCTGAAGGGTGAGCGGAATGCCGGCCGCGCGCAGGCGCTCGCCGATGTCATTCGCACTCAATGTTTCGAGCGGCAGCAGTTCGGTGGCGGACTTGCCTTCACCCCGGATGTCCATCGCTGGCTTGGTCGACGGATCGTTCATCACTTGATCTCCTGGTAGGTCCGGACGGAGGGGGAGCGATCCCCCTCCGCCCTTATACGCGAATTCCGCGCCTATTCGAAAGGCTTCGGACGCGGCGTGGCGTCGGTCGACGGCGGCAGGATCGGCATCTTGAAGTCCGGCTGATCGCCGGTCAGCGTCTTCAGGAAGGCGACGATCTGGCCGTTTTCCTTGTCGGTGAACTTCTTGCCGAGCTGGATGCGGCCCATGATGTCGACGGCTTCCGTTAGCGTCGCCGCCTCGCCGTCGTGGAAGTAGGGGTAGGTCAACTCGACGTTGCGCAAGGTCGGAACCTTGAAATTGAAGCGGTCCGCCTCCTGCTTCGTCACGGCCACGCGCCCTTCGGCCGGGCTGTTGGCCTTGTAGGGCTCGACCACGCCCATCTTCTGGAACGAGGCGCCGCCGACCGCCGGGCCGTTGTGGCAGGCGGTGCATCCGGAATCCTTGAACAACGCATAGCCGGCGAGTTCGTCGGCGTTCAGGGCTTGCTTGTCGCCCATCAGCCACTTGTCGAAGCGCGAATTGGGCGTCACCAGCGTTTCCTCGAACGCCGCGATCGCCTTGGTGACCTCGTCGATGGTGATCTTGTCGGATTTGAACACAGCCTTGAACTCGCCGACATATCGCGGGATCGACTGCAGCACCTCGACCGCCAGCGCGTGCGAAAAGGCCATTTCGCCCGGATTGGCGATCGGGCCGCCCGCCTGCGCCTTCAGGTCGACGGCGCGGCCGTCCCAGAACTGCGCGACATTCATCGAGGAATTGAGGACGGTCGGCGCGTTGATCGGCCCCTTCTGCCAGTTGTGGCCGATGGAGGTCTTCAGATTGTCCGTGCCGCCCATGCTCAGGTTGTGGCAGGAGTTGCAGGAGATGAACCCGGACTTGGAAAGCCGAGGCTCGAAATAGAGCTTCTTGCCGAGCTCGGCCAGGATCGGATCGGCCACCTTGGCAGGCGGAATCACCTGAATGGGCTCGGCGGCGAAAGCTGACATCGCCGCCAATTGCACGAAGGCGGCCGTGCCGGCGACAACTAAAACTTTGTATTTCATTAGAAAATCCCCCTGTCGGACGTGCCCGCCTGTCGAATGGACAAGCGTTAGACGCTGTCTAAATCATCAAAATTGTCCAGGGCTTTGAAATGGATCAAATTTTAGCGCATTCGGAGGCTTCCGAACCTGGAATCGCCCTAAAGTAGCATCGGCGGGGTTCGGGAATTGTCGAAGGCGGCAATTCAGGTGCCACCGTGACCGTCGAGCCGCGCAAAGGCGGCAAAGCCGGACCCCCGCGCAATGGGCGCCAGGAATCAGCCCCGGGACCGCGCCCGGGCGCTCGTGGCTATTCCTCGGACGCGCGGGCGACGCCGCGCCGGGCCTTACAGCGGCGGATCGATCGCGGCGGCGTATTCGCGCTTGAGCTCGGCGATGTAATCGGCGACCGGCTTGACCGCCTTGATCGCGCCGATGCCCTGCCCCGAACCCCAGATGTCGCGCCAGGCCTTGGCTGACGCGGCGCCGAAATTCATTTTCGAGGGATCGGATTCCGGCAGGTGTTCGGGGTCCAGGCCGGCGTTGCGGATCGAGGGTTTGAGATAATTGCCGTGAACGCCGGTGAAGAGGCTCGAATAGACGATGTCCTCGGCGGTGCAATCCACGATCATCTGCTTGTAGGGGGACGGCGCGTTTGCCTCCATGGTGGCGATGAAGGGCGAGCCAATATAGGCGACATCCGCGCCCAGGACGCGCGCGGCGCGGATGGAGCGGCCGTTGGCGATGGCGCCCGAAAGCGCGATCGGACCGCTGAACCACTCGCGCGTCTCGGCGACGAAGGCGAAGGGCGAGAGCATGCCGGCGTGGCCGCCCGCCCCGGCGGCGACGAGCACGAGGCCGTCGGCGCCTTTCTCCACGGCCTTATGGGCGAAGGTCTGATTGATGACGTCGTGAAAGACGATGCCGCCCCAGCCATGAACCGCCTGATTGAGTTCGGGCCGGGCTCCGAGCGAGGTGATGACGATCGGCACGCGGTGTTTGGCGCAGACCTGAAGGTCCTGTTCGAGGCGATCGTTCGAGCGATGGACGATCTGGTTGACCGCGAAGGGGGCCGACGGCCGATCGGGGTGAGCCGCGTCGTGCGCGGCGAGTTCCTCCTTGATGCGCGCGAGCCATTCGTCGAGCAGCGACGCCGGACGCGCGTTCAGCGCCGGGAACGAGCCGACGATGCCGGCCTTGCACTGCGCGATGACGAGCTCGGGGCCCGAAATGATGAACATCGGCGCGCCGAATACGGGGATCGACAGCCGCCCCTTGAACAGCGGAGGCAGGGACATGAGCGCGGGATTCCTCGGGTTGACGCACGCCCCCGCGCGGACGCGGGCGGATGCTGGGCGATCAAGAACGCGGCCATCCTAGAGCATTTCCCCGCGATACGGTATCGCCTCGCGGAAAGGAAATTCTCCAGATTCAAAGCCTTGAGGAAATCCTCGCCGCGGAACCGATTTCGACCCTTCGCCGGATTTACACGCGCCTATTGGCAGACGGCGCGGGTCACGAAAGTCTCGACCTTGCATTCGCCGGGCTTGGGCGGCCGGCCGGCGAGATAGACTTGCGGCGGGCAGGTCTCCGCGGTTTCGGTGTCGAGGCTGGTGCCGCGCCGGAAATCCTTCGCCTTGCACAGGCTCTCGGCCGCCGCGCGACAATCCGGCGCGCCGTTGGGCGTGATCGTGCAGACCGCCCGACCGGAAAGGATGCGCGATGCCGGCAGACCGATGATGCCCTCGGCCGCGCCGCGCGCGGCGCCGACGGCCTTTTCACCCGAGCGGGTAGCGTCCTTGTTGACGGAATCGATCGTCTGGCGCGCGCCGGAAAGCTTCGAGGAGACGTCGCTGGTCGATTCCTCCACCCAGCGGCCGATCGCCCCGATCAAGCCGGACTGGCTGGGCGGCGGCGCTGGCGGCTGCTCGGCAGGGGCCTCCTCGGCGGCCGGCTCCTGCTGGAATTGCGCGGGCTGATTCGGAACCTGTGCCCAGGCCATCGCCCCGCTCAGACAGGCGATCACGGCGACGACGCCTCCCACACGCGGAAGCCGCCGGCCTTTGGTCGCAAGCATTTTCAAGATCGCGGTCACGGCGTTTCGGATCGTTCGTCGGCGCCCTTCCCCGAGGGAGAAGGGCCGCGCGCCCGGGCAAATCAGAAGAACTTCACTACGATATAGAATCCTAGCACAATTATGACGGCCGAAAGGCCGACCCAGAGCCCCAGCCGCTGTTCGATCATGTCGCGCGCCCGGGCACCGTAGCGGTGCAGCAGAAACGCCGCCACGAAGAAGCGCCCGCCGCGCGTGACGAGCGACAGCAGCACGAACAGCGGAAAACTGTAGTCGGCGAAGCCCGAGGTGATGGTGACGATCTTGTAGGGGATCGGCGTCAGCCCCTTGAGCAGGATGATCCAGGCCCCGTAGCGCGCATAGGCTTCGCGGAACGCCTCGACCTTGTCGCCGTAGCCGTAGAGCTGGATCAGCCACTGCCCGACCGAATCATAGAGCAGCGCCCCGATCCCGTAGCCGAGGATTCCGCCGGCCACCGATGTCAAAGTGCAGATGGTCGCGAAATACCAGGCCCGATCGGGCCTGGCGAGCGCCATCGGCACCATCATGACATCCGGCGGGACCGGAAAGAACGAGCTTTCCGCGAAGGATACCGCCCCCATCATCCAAGTCGCACGGGGCTTGTTCGCGGCTTCGATGCACCAATCGTAAAGACGTCTCAGCATGGCGCGATCAACCATTCCGGGAAGGATTTGTCCATGCCGGAAGAAGGAATTTGGTTACACGCGATCAGGCGGGTCCGCGCGCTCGCCCGGAGGCAAGGGGGATGACCGTGCGGCCGCGCCCGGCGGGGTGCTGCTTGCGCCGCTCCTTGCCGGCCGATTTCGGCAGCTTCTCGGCGATGCCGAGCATGTCCTCGCGCCGGCTCATTTCGGCCCAGACATCCTCCGGCCGCACGCCCGACGACACCCAGACGACGACGAGGTTGTAAAGCAGGTCGGCGCTTTCGCGCGCGACGGCGTCGGCCGAGCCGCTGACGGCGTCGATGGAAACCTCGATCGCTTCCTCGGCGAGCTTCTTGGCCATTTTCGCGCGGCCGCAGCGAAACAGCTTCGCGGTGCGCGAACGCTCGGGATCCTTCCCGCGTGCGAGAAGAACCGCGTCATAGAGCCGTTGGATCGAATCGCCCATCCTTGAAAGACTAGCGTTTCTCTCTCTCCCGAAAGTTAACGGCTCGAAAACCCGCGATCTCCGACACGCGGGCTTGCGCCCGCGCGCGTGAATTAGCCCGCCTCCCGATGTGCCGCTCGCGCGGGAGAGAGGCGGGCCGTGATTTCTTGCTCGGCTCGGATCAGCGGAAGCGGCCGGGACCACCACCGCCGCCGCCGCCCATTCCCGGGCCGACCACGCCGCCCATTCCCCCGCCGCCGATGCGGGCGGGCGCGCCCTGGCGGAAGACGGGTCCGGGACGGCCGACGACCGGGCGCGGCCCGCCATGAAATTGGGGAGGCCCCATGACGTGGCGCGGCCGATGAACCCGGCCGCCGCCGCGGTAAATCGGAACGGGCATATAGGTCGGCCCGCCATAGACGGTCGTGCCGTCATAATAGGGCTCGTAATACGGATAATATTCGTTGTTGTAGGAGGGATAATAATAGGGCGCCGGCACCTCCTCGTAGACCGGATAATCCGGCACGTAATAGTAGGTCCGGCCACGGCGCGCCTCGGCGGCCGCGATCATTCCGATCGTGCCGGCCATCATGCCGAACATGGCGGCGGCGGCGCGGTGACCGCCCCGGCGCACGACGCGGCGGCGCTGCTTGCGCGCGGCGCTCACCTCGGTCATGTCGCCAAGCGCCTTGGCCTGGGCCGGCGCGCCCGGAACCGGCGCGCGCGCGAAGGCATCCTGCGGAACGACCGTCGTCAACGCGAGCGCGGCGATGGCGGCCACGACCAGGCTTCGCCGGGCGCGGCTCGGTTTACGCGTAAGCTTGTCAGTCATTGCTTGTCCCTCGCTCGGATCATGGTTTCGGGATGACGATATCCGCGCGGGTTTCCGCGCCCTCTCATCCCGCCGCTCATCCAGCCATCCGCCGCGACAATTCCACCGTCGGCATGAATGGCGCTTGAACGGATCGTGGCGAATTGGCGGCGCATCTGGCTCGCGCCGCGCTCAGCGCCTTTCCTCGCTGATCTAGTAACGCGCCGTCGCAGCACAAATAGGGCGGCGCGAAAATTCGGAAAATTTCGACAGCGTATTTGGATCGGGGTCGCGGCGCGCGAGGCCGCGCGTCGGGCGGGCGGGCGAATTCCGCGACGCTATCTGTATTCGCGCGCCGAACGCCGGTAGACTGCGGCCGGCCGGACCGACCCTCGGCCATCACGGCCGGAACGCCGCCCTCCAACGCCTCAAGACAAGCGCCTCAAGAACACCCATGTCCTTCGTCCATCTCTATGCGCGCGTCGTCGCGCTCCTCGGGCCCCAGGCGCGCATCGGCTGGATCCTGGCCGGGGCCAATCTCGCGCTGGCGATCGTGCAATTCGCCGAGCCGGTTCTGTTCGGCCGCATCATCGACGGGCTTGCCGGCGCGCAGGCGAGCGGGGGCGACGCCGCCTCCACGATCGCCAATGTCGGACCGCTGCTGCTGGCCTGGGTCGCCTTCGGCCTGTTCACCATCATATCGAGCGCGCTGATCGCGCTGCATGCCGACCGGCTCGCGCACCAACGCCGGCTCGCGGTACAGAACTCCTATTTCGAGCACGTGCTGCAACTGCCGCTGACCTATCACACCGGCACCCATTCCGGCCGCCTGGTGAAGATCATGCTGCAGGGCGCCGACGCGCTGTGGCGATTGTGGCTCGGCTTTTTCCGCGAGCATTTCGCCGCGATCGTCTCGCTGTTCGTGCAGTTGCCGCTCGCGCTCTACCTCAACTGGCGGCTCGCGCTGCTGCTGTTCGTGCTGTGCGGCGTGTTCACCGCGATGACCACCATGGTGGTGCGCAAGACCTACAAGATGCAGGACGCGGTCGAGGAGCATTATTCCAACTTCGCCGAACGGGCGACCGACGCGCTCGGCAATGTCGCGCTGGTGCAAAGCTTCGTGCGCGTGGAATCGGAGGTCAAGGACATTCGCGGCGTCTCCGACAAGCTGCTCGCCGCGCAACTGCCGGTGCTGTCGTGGTGGGCGCTGGTCGGCATTTCCACGCGCGCCTCGACCTCGCTCACCATCCTCGCGATCTTCGTCGTCGGCATCTACCTGCATGGCCAGAAGCTCGCCACCATCGGCGAGATCGTCACCTTCGTGAATTTCGCCGGATTGCTGATCGGCCGCCTCGAACAGGCGGTGTCGTTCATCAACAACGTGTTCGTCGAGGCGCCGCGGCTGCGCGAATTCTTCGGCATCCTCGATGTCGTGCCGGCGGTGCGCGACCGGCCCGACGCCATCGATTGCGGCCGGGTGCGCGGGCTGGTCGAGTTCCAGTCGGTGTCGTTCTCCTATGACGGCAAGCGACCGGCGGTCGAGGATCTGAGCTTCATCGCGCTGCCGGGCGACACCATCGCCATGGTCGGACCGACCGGCGCGGGCAAGTCGACCGCCATCGCGCTGCTGCATCGGGCGTTCGACCCGCAATCCGGCCACATCAAGATCGACGGCATGGACATTCGCTCGATCACGTTGTCGAGCCTGCGCCGCAATATCGGCGTGGTGTTCCAGGAGGCGCTGCTGTTCAATCGGTCGCTCGCCGACAATCTGCGCGTCGGCAAACCCGACGCGAACGACGAGGATTTGCGCCTGGCCGCCCAGCGCGCCCAGGCGATCGAGTTCATCGAACGAAGCGAGCGCAAATTCGAGACGCTCGCGGGCGAGCGCGGGCGCATGCTTTCGGGCGGCGAGCGCCAGCGCCTGTCGATCGCCCGCGCGCTGTTGAAGGATCCCCCCATCCTCATTCTCGACGAGGCGACGAGCGCGCTCGACGCCGTCACCGAGGCCAAGCTCAACGCCGCCCTCGACGAGGTCATGCGCGGTCGGACCACCTTCGTGATCGCCCATCGCCTGTCCACGATCCGGAAGGCGACGCGCATTCTCGTGTTCGAGAACGGCAGGGTGGTCGAGAGCGGAACATTCGATGAACTCGTGGCGCGCGGCGGCGCGTTCGCCGAACTGGCGCGGGCGCAGTTCATGGTGCGCGAGAAGGCCGACGCGCCCGCCGCGCCCGATCATCCCGCGACCAGCGCCGCCTCTTGAACTCTCGGCCCGAAGCCAAACGGCGCGCGTGACGGCGTTGCAACGGCCACGCGAATTTCGACCGGCATGCGCCGCGAACGGCGGCGTCCCGCCTGTTGCATCGGCCGGCGAGCCGTTATAGTCGCGGCCAATGACGAGGACCGACACGGCGAACACCCGGCCTTGGCGGCGCGTTCGCCGTCGTGATTTCGCCTCATCGTTTTCGTCAAAAAGCTCTTGTCTCCGGTCGGCCGGCACCCGGAAAAGGGAAGCGCGATGAATTCGGAATTGATGATCCCGGCGGCGCGCCGACGATGGCGGACCATGCTCGGCGCGCTGGCGGTGCTGCTGGCCACCGCCGAGGCCACCTTCGCCGAGGCGCTGCTCGTGATCGAGGCCGAATCGGGCAAGGTCATTCACGCCGAAAACGCGGCTCAGCCTTGGTATCCGGCCTCCGTCACCAAGATCATGACGGCCTATGTGACGCTGAAGGCGGTGAAGGAGCGACGGATTTCGCTCGACACGCTGTTCACGGTGTCGCCGACCGCGGCGGCGCAGCAGCCCTCGAAGATGGGATTCCGCGCCGGCACGCAGGTCACCGTCGACAACGCGCTGAAGATGATGATGGTGAAGTCCGCCAACGACATCGCGGTGGTGCTGGCCGAGGGCGTCTCGGGTTCGGTGGAGAAATTCGCCGACGAGATGAATCGCACGGCGCGCCGGCTCGGCATGGCGCAGTCGAATTTCGTCAATCCCAACGGCCTGCCGGCGGAAGGACAGGTCACCTCCGCGCGCGACCTCGCCATTCTGGCGCGCGCCGTCATCCGCGACCTGCCCGAATACGAGTATTTCATGAGCGTTCCGGCGATCAAATTCGGTCGCCGGGTGACGCGGAACTTCAATTCGCTGATCGGGCGCTATCCCGGCGCGGACGGCATGAAGACCGGTTTCATCTGCGCGTCGGGGTTCAATCTGGTCGCTTCGGCGACGCGCGACGGCAAGCGCATGATCGCGGTCGTGCTCGGCTCGCCCTCCTCGGCGGTGCGCGCGGTCAAGGCGGCGCAGTTGCTCGAGCGCGGCTTCTCCGGCAACGGCCTGTCGTGGCTGGTGCCCTCGCAAGGGACGGTCGACATGCTCGCCCCGGTCGACATGCCGCCGCCCAATCTGCGCGACGCGATGTGCGGACCCAACCGCAAGCGGCCGTCTGCCGACAACATGGACGAGGAAGAACAAGCCGATTCCAGTGGCCAGCCGGGACTGTCGCTGTTCTCCGGCTTGCGGCCGCAAGGCCCGAAACCGTCCGAGCTTCTCGGCGATTGGGGACCGATCGAACCCGTCGTCGTCTACACCGGGCCGAAGCGCGACGCGAGCCAGATCGCGGCGGCGGGCGATGAGGAAAAGCCCGGAAAGGGTCGGCGCAAGCTCGCGGCCAAACCGAAAAGCGCGGCGCCGAAATCCGAGAAGGATACGAAAGAGACCAAGGACGCCAAGGACAAGCCGAAGGCTTCGGCCAGCGCCAAAAGTGGCGCGAAACCGGACGCCAAACCCGGCGCCAAACAAGACGCGAAGCCAGAGACCGCCGACGCCGGCAAATCGAAATCCGGCGACACGACGCGGCAGGCCAAGCTGAAGAAACCGGACAAGCCCGACGCCAAGCCGCAATCGGCGACGGCCGCCGAACCCGCCGACCGCAACAAGAAAAAGAAAACGACGGCCGCGCGCGGTGAAAAGGAAAGCGACAAGGAATAGGCGCAAGTTCCGCCCGCGCACGTCGATCCGATATTATCGCGCAGACTCCACCAGGAGATGATCTCGTCCCTTGTCAGGCTCGTTCATCAGTCCATTCCACGACCGTCGCATATAAGGTACAGTCGCCATTTGGGGGAAGCACATATCAAATGTTTGATCGCGCGATTGGACTATTGGGATTAGCTCTAACAATAATCTTGGGCCTCTGGAGTCTGGCTCCAGAAGGGTGGCCTAAGATACCGAATTGGTTGACATGCCCTGGTCTTGGGATTGGCATCCTCCTCGTTGGATTGGCAGCCGGCTTATTCATGGGAGGACAGCCAAAGGCTAGGGATATGGGCGACCCACAAATGGTTGAGACAAATTTGTTTCTCCAATTTACCGATTCGCATTCCGTTCCCATTGAGAAAAATCAAAGAAATATTGGTAGCTGGTACGCGCTTTATACCGAAAGTATATATGTTGATGCTAAGGATGCTGACGGGAAGCCTGCGGGCGGTTTTTCCGTACCGCCGCGATGGGCAGTTTTTATCATGTTTGAAAGACCACCTATTTTTCGACAACTGGTCGCTAATTGCCGTGGCCCCAAAAATCCAAAATGCGGTGTATCAACCTCCAATACCACTTACGCGGTGATTACGATTGTGGGTGATGTGACAAACGCTACTCTCGATGTTTCAATAATCAGGTGAACGTCAAAATCTTCTCCAGGGCGACGCCGTCCAATTCCATCGCCGCAAGCCAGGCGAGGAAAAACGTGGCTTGAAACGTGCCCCTTTGAATTTATTTGTGATGCCTGCCTCCGTGGCTTCCTTGAACTCATGCTTCTTGCGTCGGTTCGCTAAGTCGACGTAAGCTGCACGCCCCCTCGCGGAGCTTGTGGTTCAGGAAGGCGGCAGCGAGTTCTGCCTTCTGCTCAGATCTCCACGTGCCATAGGACGCCATCTTCGCTCCCTTCCATCGCGTCGCGTCACGCCGCGCCGAATTTCCGCGTGCTCCTCCCTACCAGCTAACTCCTCGTATTGGCTCACGAGCGTGTGGCCGGACCCCTCCGCCGATCGCGATCCCCGCCGCGCGGGTCCGCCAAGGGCACCCATGGGGGCGGCGCGGCGGCATGCCGCGATGCGGCGGCCTCTCACGCCGCCCTTGAAAGACGCGCCGGCTTTGCCCAGACTGCCGGCCTCATAATGGCAAGCCCGGCTTGGAAGCGCGGGTAGAGGGGGAGACCATGGATCGAATTTGGCTCGCGCAATATCCGGCCGGCGTTCCGCATGAAATCGATCCGTCGTGCTATCCCTCCCTCGTCGATCTCCTGAACGAGAGCTTCGCCAAGTACCGCGACCGCAACGCGTTCGTGTTCATGGGCAAGACGATCACCTTCGGCCAGGTCGACGAGTATTCGCGCGCGCTCGGCGCCTTTCTTCAGAGCCGGGGCCTGGCGCGCGGCGCGCGCGTCGCCCTGATGATGCCCAACGTGCTGCAATATCCGATCGCGATCGCCGCGGTCCTGCGCGCGGGCTACACGGTGGTGAACGTCAATCCGCTCTACACGGCGCGCGAGCTCGAATTCCAGCTCAAGGACTCCGGCGCCGAGGCGATCATCGTGCTGGAGAATTTCGCCGGGACCGTGCAGCACGCCATCGCGGGCACGACGGTCAAGCACGTCATCATCGCCTCGATGGGCGACATGCTCGGCGGGCTCAAGGGCACGATCGTCAATTTCGTCGTTCGCCGCGTCAAGAAGATGGTGCCGGAATTCTCGCTGCCCGACGCGGTGCCGTTCAAGACGGCGCTGTCGCGCGGACGCCGGCTCAGCATGACAAATTACGTCGTCGGCGCGGACGACATCGCCTGCCTGCAATATACCGGGGGAACCACCGGCGTCGCCAAGGGCGCGATTCTGCTCAACCGCAATCTGGTCGCCAACGCGCTGCAGGTCGAGGCCTGGCTGCAACCGGCCTATGACACGCTGCCGCGCGGCGAGCAGCTCGTCATCACCACCGCGCTGCCGCTCTATCACATCTTCGCGCTGACGGCGTGTTACTTCCTGGGCATGCGCATCGGCGGGATGTGCGTCCTCATCCCCAATCCGCGCGACCTGCCGGCGTTGATCGGCGAATTGTCCAAGCATCCGCCGAACCTGTTCCCCGCCGTCAACACGCTGTTCAACGGTCTGCTCAATCACGCCGATTTCGGCAAGGTGGACTGGAAGAAGCTGCGCTGCGCGGTCGGCGGCGGCATGGCGGTGCAGAAGGCGGTGGCCGAGCGCTGGTTCAAGGCGACCGGCGTTCCGATCATCGAGGGCTACGGCCTGTCGGAAACCTCGCCGGTGCTCACCTGCAATCCAACCTCGATCACGGCCTGGGACGGCACGATCGGCCTGCCGATGCCCTCGACCGAAATATCCATACGCGACGACGACGGGCGCGAGTTGCCGATCGGGGAAGCCGGCGAAATCTGCGGGCGCGGCCCGCAGGTGATGGCCGGCTATTGGCGTCGCCCCGACGAGACCGCCAAGGTCATGACCAAGGACGGCTTCTTCCGCACCGGCGACATCGGCATCATGAATTCGGAAGGCCAGACGCGGATCGTCGACCGCAAGAAGGACATGATCCTCGTCTCCGGCTTCAACGTCTATCCGAACGAGGTCGAGGATGTGATCGCGAGTCACCCGGGCGTGGTCGAATGCGCCGTCGTCGGCGTGCCGGACCCCAATTCGGGCGAGGCGGTCAAGGCCTACGTCGTGCGCAAGAACCAGGATCTGACCGAAAAGGGCTTGCGCGAATTCTGCGCCACCGAGCTGACCGGCTACAAGGTGCCGAAATTCATCGAGTTCCGCGCCGAATTGCCCAAGACCAATGTCGGCAAGATCCTGCGGCGCGCCCTGCGCGATTCGCCGCCGGCGGCCTGAGACGGCGGAGCGCGGGGGCCGCGTCGAACCGATTCTTAACGGATCCTTGCCAAACTCGCGCGATCGCGAGACGGGCTGACGGCCCGCCTTGCGCGCGCGAGGGCTTTTATACGTGACGGCGACCAACCCCCATCCGACGATGCCCTGGCACGCCAGCCTGACCGCGGCGCTCAGGGGCCTGTTCGGCGGCGCGGGCGACGGCGCGACGACGCGCCGGCTCGCCGGCACGGTGTTCACCATCCGGATCCTCGGCGCCGCGCTCGCCTATGCCGCGCAAATCCTGCTCGCGCGCTGGATGGGCGAGTCCGATTACGGCGTCTACGCCTATATCTGGACATGGCTGATCACGCTCGGCAGCGCGCTCGACCTCGGCATGGCGGTCTCGGCGCAGAAGTTCATTCCGCTGCACCGGCGCGACAACCCCGATCTCCTGCGCGGCTTCCTGCACGCGAGCCGCTGGCTCACCTTCTTTGCCGCGTGCGTCGCCGCGGTGCTGCTCGCCGGCGTCGTCGCCATCGTGACGCCGTCGATCGACCCGCGTTTCGTCCTTCCCGCCTATCTCGCCTGCCTCGCGCTGCCCGCCTTCGTCGTCGCCAACATGCAGGACGGAATCGCGCGCTCGCATGACTGGATGAAGCTCGCGCAGGTGCCGCAATTCGTCGCCCGCCACGCGCTGACGATCGGATTCACGGCCGGTTTCGTCGCGCTCGGATTCAAGCTCGGGGCGACGGCGGCGACCGCGATCAGCGTCGCCGCGATCTGGCTCGCCATGATCGGCCAATTCTTCCTGCTGCGCGGGCGTCTGGCCGCGAATGTGAGCCCGGGCCCGCGCCGCTACGCCATGCGCGCATGGATCACGACCGCGCTGCCGATCCTCGCGGTTGAGGCGTTCTATCTCCTGCTCGCCAACACCGACATCGTCATCTTGCAGCTCTTCCATTCGAGCGCCGACGTCGGCGTCTATTTCGCGGTGATGAAGACGTTCGCGCTGGTGGTGTTCGTCCATTACGCGATCGCGACCACGGCGACGCACCGCTTCAGCGAATTCCATGCCTCCGGCGACCGCGAGCGCCTTGTCCGCTATCTCGAAATCGCGGTCAAATGGACGTTCTGGCCCTCGCTCGCCGCCGTCCTGTTGCTGCTCGTCGCCGGCAGGTCGTTGTTGTGGCTGTTCGGCCCGCGCTTCGCCGACGCTTATTGGGTGATGCCGGTGTTCGCCGTCGGCGTTCTGGCGCGGGCGGCGATCGGGCCGGTCGAGCGGCTGATGAACATGCTCGGCGAACAATGGCTGTGCGCGACGATCTACGCCATCGCCTTCGTGATCAACCTCGGCGCCTGCCTGATCTTGGTGCCGCGTTACGGCGTCTACGGCGCGGCGGCGTCGACCTCGCTCGCGCTGGTCATCGAGTCGATCCTGCTGTTCGTGGCGACGCGGCGGCGGCTGGGTCTGCACGCATTCGCCTGGAAATGGCGGCCTGACGCGCGTCCGTCGTGACCGCGCCTTGACCGGCGCATCCTTTCGGGCGTCAAGCGCATCACGCCGAGGGCGCCTCACGCCGCGGTCCAGCCACCATCCATCGAAAGGTTCGCGCCGGTGATCTGGCTGGCGTCGTCGTCGCATAGAAACAGCGCGAGCGCGGCGACCTGATCGACCGTCGCGAATTGCTTGGTGGGCTGGGCCGCCAGCAGCACGTTGTTGACGACCTCCTCGCGGCTCAGTCCGCGCGCCTTCATCGTGTCGGGGATTTGCCGCTCGACCAGCGGCGTCCACACATAGCCGGGGCTGATGCAGTTGCAGGTGACGCCGAAGGTGGCGAGCTCCAGCGCCACCGTCTTGGTGAGGCCCGCGATGCCGTGCTTGGCCGAGACATAGGCCGACTTGAAGGGCGAGGCGACGAGCGCGTGCGCCGAAGCGACATTGATGATGCGCCCCCAGCGCCGCGCCTTCATCCCCGGCACGACGGCGCGGATGCCGTGAAAGGCCGAGGACAGGTTGACGGCGATGATCTGGTCCCACTTCTCGACCGGAAAATCCTCGATCGGCGCGACGTGCTGGATGCCAGCGTTATTGACCAGAATGTCGACCACGCCCGAGACGGCGAGCCCTTGCGCGATCATCGCGGCGATGTCGTCGGGCTTGGCCATGTCGGCGCGCGCGTAGAGCGTCTTGACCCCGAATTCGGCCTCGATGCCGGCGCGCAACTCCTCCGCGTCGGCGGCCGGGCGGGACCCGTTGAGGACGACATTGCATCCGGCCCCCGCCAGCGCCCGCGCGATCGCCAGCCCGATGCCGCTGGTCGATCCGGTAACGACCGCCATCCTGCCTTTCAGCTTCATCCGCTCCCCCTCGTTCGTCCGGTCCGTCGGGCCGCGCGCCGAGTCATTCCGGATGACGGATTACGTTCGGTCGGGTGCGGCCAGGATCAACGTCCAGAACACCTTATACTTTGATCGCGGCGCGTAAACCGCCGCGATTCCGATGCGGGTCGCGTCCTTGGAAAGCATGTTGGCGCGGTGCGGCGGCGAGTCGCGCCAGCCGGAAAAGGCTTCCGCGAGTGTGTGATAACCGGCCGACACGTTTTCGACGGCGGCGCGCGCGCTAAAGCCGGACCCGCCGATGCGCTGGGCGAAGGATTTCGCCGCGTTGTGGTCGAGCTTGTCGAGGCGCGCCATGGCCTGGCTCTGTTCCTCGGCCGCGCGCATCAGCGCCGGATCGACGCTCACGCCCTGCAGGCCGTGGTTCTGGCGGTAGCCGGAAATCATCGAAGCCGCCATCGCCGCGTCGAGCTTGGCGTCCGGCCGCGCCATGCTGACGTAGAACGCCGGCTGATCGGGCGCGGCCTCGCGTTCGACCGCCCCGCATCCCGCGAGCACCAAAGTCACCCCCAGCGTCACCCAGACCCGCACGCCACCCTCCCGCTCACGCCATCCGTGCGATTTGTCGCACAATCACGGTCTCCGAAAGATGAAGATTGATGGGCGGCAGTCGCACCGGATAGTTTACCTTTATATATCAATGATTTGAATTTCCGGCGCCCACGCGCGGATTTTGCCGGCGGACGCCTTGCGGCGGTTGACAGGATTTCCCATTTATTGGAATGAACGATCGTTCTCAGTGATTCCTCATCCGGAGAGGCCATGCGTAACGACGCCGCGCAGCCCCAGCCCTCGCCCGCGGAAACGTCTGCGGAATCGGAACGGCGCGAGCCACTCGCCGCGTCCTTCGCCCTCCATTCGTCGGCCGCGCCCCAAGGCGGCGCGGCGCAAGACAGCGCGGCGGCCGAGACGGTCCCCTTCAAGGCCGACCTGTCGAAATCCGATCCCGCCAAATCCGACCTCGCCAAGCACGACCATGCCAAGGCCGACAGGCGCGTCGCCATTCTCGACGCCGCCGAGCGGTGCTTCGCGCGTTCGGGATTCCACCAAGCCTCGATGCAGGAAATCTGCGCCGAGGCCGGAATGAGTCCGGGCAATCTCTATCGCTATTTCCCCTCCAAGGACGCGATCATCGCCGGCATCGCCGACCGCGATCGCGCCAAGGTCATCGAGGCGTTCGCCGTGGTGACCCGGTCGGATTCGTTCTTCGACGGCCTTGCCGAACTCGCGCGCGAGCACATCGTCAGGCGCAGCGACCACGAGATCGGCCTGTGCACGGAGGTCATGGCTGAACGGCGCCGCAATCCGCGCATCGCCGAGATTTTCCGCGAGGTGGAAAAAGACGTGAAGGCGGTCCTGGTCGCCATGCTCAAGCGCGCCGCCGCCCGCGCGGAGATTCGCCCCGAGGTCGATTTCGACGCAGCCGCCACCGTGCTGATGGCCCTCGCCGACGGGCTGTCGTGGCGGCGCGCCTCCGATCGCGACTTCGAGGCGGAGAAGGTGCTCCCGCTCATGTTCCAGATGGTCCATTGCATGCTCACCCAGCCGGCGAAGTCGCCGGCGCAGGAGGAAATCGCGCCATGAACGCCAGCCGTTACACGGCCATCGCCCTCGTCGCCTTGGCGGCGCTGTGGGTCGCGTCGGGGCACCTCGTCCCGCATGGCGGCTCTGACGGCAACGCCGCGACCCGCGTCACCGACGCCCCGGCCGCGCCGCTGTTCCGCGTCGGCGTCGAGCGCGCGGAGGTCAAGTCGCATCTGCGCAAGCTGAGCCTTTCGGGCCGCACCGAAGCCGACCGCAAGGTGATGATCACGGCGCGGACCAACGGTCTCGTCGACAAGCTCAATGTCCGGCGCGGGCAGACGGTCAAGGCGGGCGAGGTCGTCGCCGTTCTCTCCGACGAGGCGCGCGAGGCCCAGGTCGCCCAGGCGATCGCCCTGCTCAACCAGCGCCGCACCGAACTCGAGGCGCGCCGCAGGCTGATCGAACAAGGAACGCTGCCGCGGCTCGACCTCGTCAATCTGGAATCGCAATTCAAGGCGGCTTCGGCGGCGCTGGCGGCGGCCGAGGCCGAGCGCGAGCGCGGCATGATCGTGGCGCCGTGGTCGGGCATCATCACCGACGTGCCGACGCAGGTCGGCCAGCCGATGTCGCCCGGCAAGGAGATCGCCCATCTCGTCGCGCTCGATCCGATGCTCGCCATCGTCGAGGTCTCCGAGCGCCGATTGACGGGCGTCGGCATCGGCGGCATGGCCGAAATCCGTCTCATCAGCGGCCAGGTGGCGCAAGGCAAGGTGCGCCACGTCGCCAAGACCGCGAGCCCGACGACCCGCACCTATCGCGTCGAGGTCGAGGTCGCCAATCCCGACGGCGCCATTCCCGATGGCATCACCGCCGAGGTCATCATCCCGCTGGCCGCCGTCGAGGCGATCCGCGTGCCGCGTTCCTCGCTCACCTTCTCGGCGGCCGGCGAGCTCGGCGTGCGCGTCGTCGGCGAGGACAAGCGCGTCAGCTTCGTCAAGGTGTCGCTCGTCTCCGACGGGCAGACCCACATGTGGGTCGACGGCGTTCCCAACGGCGCGCTCGTCATCGTGCAGGGCCAGGATTTCGTGCGCGAGGGACAGCGCGTGGAACCGGTGCCGGCCAATTCCAGCACCGCGCAGCGCTAGCCCCGCCACCAGGACGAGACCGCCCATGTCGGCAATGATCGAATACGCCATCACCCACGCGCGCCTGACCATCGCCGCGCTGTTGTTCCTGCTGGTGGCGGGCTTCTCCTCGTATATTTCCATCGCCAAGGAAGCCGAGCCCGACGTCAAGGTGCCGATCATCTACGTGCAGTTGACGCAGCGCGGCATCAGCCCGGAGGATTCCGAGCGGCTGTTGCTGCGGCCGGTCGAAACCAAGCTCAAGGCGGTCTCCAACGTCAAGGAGATGCGCTCGACCGCCTATGAGGGCGGCGGCTACGTGCTGCTCGAATTCGAGGCGGGGTTCAATTCGAGCGCCGCGCTCGCCGACGTGCGCGCCAAGGTCGACGACGCCAAACGCGATCTGCCCAAGGCCGCCGACGAACCGTCGGTGCAGGAAGTCAACCTGTCGCTCTATCCGGTGCTGGTCGTCGCGCTCTCCGGCAACGTTCCCGAAAGGACCATGCTGCAGATCGCGCGCAACGCCAAGAACGCCATCGAGCAGTCGTCCGGCGTGCTGTCGGCGGAACTCCGCGGCGCGCGCGACGAGGCGGTGGAAGTCATCGCCGAACCATCGCTGATGAAGAGCTACAACGTCTCGCTCGACCAGCTCATCGCCGTGACGCAATCCTCCAACAGCCTGGTCGCCGCCGGCGCGCTCGAAGGCGAGACCGGCCGCTTCGCCGTGAAGGTCCCCGCCTTGATCGAGCGGCCCGAGGACGTCCTCAAGATTCCGGTCGTCGCCTCGTCCGGCGCGTCGGTGACGCTCGGCGACATCGCCGAGGTGCGCCCGACCTTCAAGGACGCGACGTCCATCACCCGCGTCAACGCCCAGCCGGCGATGACGATCGAGGTATCAAAGCGCACCGGCGCCAACCTGATCGAAACGGTCGACGGGGTGAAGGCGATCGTCGCCCGCATGCAGCAATCCTGGCCTTCCGGCGTGCAGGTGACGTTCACGCAGGACAAGTCCAAGCTCATCCGCCAGATGCTCGCCGACCTGCAGAACTCGGTCGCCACCGGCGTGCTGCTGGTGGTGGTGATCATTCTGTTCGCGCTCGGCTTCCGCGCCTCGCTGTTCATCGGCATCGCCATTCCGACGTCGTTTCTGGCCGGCATTCTCGGCCTGCATCTGGCCGGACTGACGATCAACATCGTCGTGCTGTTCTCGCTCATTCTCGCCGTCGGCATGCTGGTGGACGACGCCATCATCGTCTCCGAATTCGCCGAGCGGCGCCTTTCCGAGGGCATGAACGCGCACGACGCCTATTCGCTCGCCGCCCGCCGCATGGCGGGCCCGGTGATCGCGGCCACGGCGACGCGGGTGGCGGCGTTCTCGCCGCTGTTGTTCTGGCCCGGCGTGGTCGGGCAGTTCATGAAATACCTGCCAATCACGCTGATCGCGACGCTCTCGGCCTCGCTGATCGCGGCGCTGTTCTTCACGCCGACGCTCGGCTCGCTGCTCGGGCGCGCCGCCGACGTGCCGCGCGACGACACCGTCAAGGATACCGGCCTCTACATGCGCACCGTGCATCTGGCGATCGCCCGGCCGGGGCGCACGCTCGCGATCATGCTGGCGATCCTGGTGGTGGTGCAGTTCGCCTACGCGCGGTTCGGCAACGGCGTCGAGTTCTTCCCCAAGGTCGAGCCCGATTACGGACAGGTGATCGTGCACGCGCGCGGCAACATCTCGCTCGACGAGAAGGACCGCGTGCTCGCGGAAGTGGAAAAGCGCGTGCTCGGCGCCGAGGGGCTCAAGACGGTCTACACGCGCGTCGGCGAGCAGCCGCGCGGTTCGAGCGAGATCACGGAAGACACCATCGGCGTCATCCAGTTCGAATTCACCGACTGGAAGGCGCGGCGGACGGCCTCCCTCATCATGGACGAAATCCGCGAAAAGACCGCCGACATTCCCGGCGTTCTGGTCGAGGTGACCGCGCCGCGCGCCGGCCCGCCCACCGGCAAGCCGGTCCAGGTGCAGATTTCCTCGGTCGATCCGGACCTTCTGCCGGAACTCGCCAAGAAAGTCGCGGCGATGCTCGGCACGATGCCCGAGATTCGCGACCTCGACGACGGGCTGCCGCTGCCCGGCATCGACTGGAAACTCGAGGTCGACAAGGCCGAGGCCGCCAAATACGGCGCCGGCGTCGGCACCGTCGGCAATGCCGTCCAGCTCGTCACCAACGGCACCAAGATCACCGAATATCGCCCCTCCGAGACCGACAAGTCCGTCGACATCCTCATCCGCTTTCCGCAGGACCGGCGCAGCCTCGACCAGATCGACGAATTGCAGGTTCAGACCGCGGTCGGTCACGTGCCGATCGGCAATTTCGTCAAGCGCGTTCCCGCCGCGCGCGTCGGCTACATCAACCGCGTCGGCGGATCGCGCGTGATCACCGTTTCGGCCAACGTCGCCGAGGGCGTGCAGACCGCCAAGCTGCAGGAGGAGATCACCGCGGCCCTGGCGCGAACGAATTTCGGCAGCGGCATCGGCTTCAAGCTCAAGGGCGAGGACGAGGAACGGGCCAAGGCGTCCGCGTTCCTGGCGAAGGCGTTCGGCACGGCGATCTTCCTCATTTTCGCGATCCTGCTCGCGCAATTCAACAAGCTGACATCGGTCGGTCTGGTGCTCTCGGCCGTCGTGTTGTCGACGATCGGCGTGCTGCTCGGGCTCATGATCATGGGCCAGTCATTCGGCGTGGTGATGGCCGGCATCGGCGTCATCGCCAATGCCGGCGTGATCGTGAACAACAATATCGTGCTGATCGACACCTACGACCGGCTGCGACATGGCGGCATGGCGGCGCGCGAGGCGATCCTGGAGACCTGCCGGGAACGCGCGCGGCCGGTGGTGCTGACCGCCGTCACCGCCATTCTCGGCGTGCTGCCGATCGCCTTCGGCGTCAACATCGACTTCCTGTTGCGCGAGGCGACGATCGGCGCGCCGGCGACGCAATGGTGGACGAACCTGTCGACGGCCATCGTCTTCGGCCTGGGCTTCGCGACCGTGCTGACGCTGGTGGTGACTCCTGCCGCGCTGATGGCGATCGCCAATCTGGCCGAGCGGCGCGGCGTCTGGCGGGAAAAGTTCACGCGCTGGCGGTCATCGCGCCGGTCGGCCGCGCCCACCGCCTGAAAAACGACGCCGGCGCGGGCTTTCGTCCCGCCCGGCCCTCCACTCCCCAAGACCCGTTTCGTCTCTTTCCCCTCTCCTTCCCCGCCCCCTTGTTCCCCGCCCACTTGACGGGGACGCGGGGATGACGGCGCCGCGAGCCCTTTTCCTTGGCCCGGAATTGGGGCAAAACGGGCGGCCGCCGCCGGGGCGCGGTGACCGGGATGACGCTATTCACCGCGCGTCCGCACGCATTCGGCCCCTTCCGAACCTTGGCTGATCCACTTGGGCTGAACCACTTGGGCTGAACCACTTGGGCTGAACCACTTGGGCTGAACCACTTGGGCTGAACCACTTGGGCGGAACCACTTTTCCATTCGTCGACGCGGGAAGATGATCCATGAACAGAATTGATGCCAGCGGCCTTAAGGTCGCGCCCGTCCTTCACGATTTCATCGCCCGGGAAGCCGCGCCGGGAACGGGCGTGGCGCCGGAGGACTTCTGGAAGGGGCTGGCGGCGATCGTCGCCGACATCGGCCCGCGCGTGCGCGAGGCGCTCTCCCGCCGCGACCAGATGCAGGCGAAAATCGACGCCTGGCACAAGGCCAACAAGGGCAAGCCGTTCGATCTTCCCGCCTACAAGACGATGCTGACGGAGATCGGCTATCTGCTTGCCGAAACCGCCGCCGCGCCGATCAAGACCGCCAACGTCGACGACGAGATCGCGCGCCTTGCCGGGCCGCAGCTCGTCGTGCCGCTGTCGAACGCGCGTTACGCGCTCAACGCCGCCAATGCGCGCTGGGGCAGCCTCTACGACGCCTTCTACGGCACCGACGCGCTGCCGGACGAACCGGGCGAACAGCGCGGGCGCGGCTACAGCAAGGAACGCGGCGCGCGCGTGATCGCCAAGGCCAAGGCGTTTCTCGACGAGGCAGTCCCGCTCGCCGACGCGAGCCATGCCGACGCGGTCGGCTATGGCCTCGACAATGGCGCGCTGTCCGTCGCGCTCAAGAGCGGCGCGCGCGCGGGCTTGCGCCGTCCCCAGCAATTCGCCGGCTTCCGCGGCGAGGCGAAGGCGCCGAGCGCGATCCTTCTCGTCAACAACGGCCTGCACATCGAAATCGAGATCGACCGCGCCCACCCGATCGGGCGCGACGATCCCGCCGGCATCGCCGACATCGTGCTTGAATCGGCGGTGAGCACCATTCTCGACATGGAAGACAGCGTCGCGGCGGTCGATGCCGACGACAAGGTCCTCATCTACCGCAACGCGCTCGGCCTGATGAACGGCACGCTGCGCGCGACGTTCGAGAAGGGCGGCAAGGATCTGCAGCGCGCGCTCAACGCCGACCGCGTCTACACCAGGCCGGACGGCTCGCGCTTGTCCCTGCATGGCCGCAGCCTGCTGCTCCTGCGCAATGTCGGTCACCACATGTTCACCGACGCCGTGCTCGACGCCGCGGGCAAGGAAATTCCCGAAGGCGCGCTCGACGCGGCGGTGACCGCGCTGATCGCGCTCAACGACATTCGCGGCGCGCGGCGCGGCCACAACAGCCGGACCGGCTCGGTCTACATCGTCAAGCCGAAGATGCACGGACCGGAAGAGGTGGCGCTCACCGTCGATCTGTTCGCCCGCGTCGAGGCGATGGTCGATTTGCCCGCCAACACGCTCAAGATCGGCATCATGGACGAGGAGCGCCGCACCACCGTCAACCTGCGCGCCTGCATCCAGGCCGCGCGCGAACGCATCGTCTTCATCAATACCGGCTTCCTCGATCGCACCGGCGACGAGATCCATACCGCGATGGAGGCGGGCCCCGTCGTGCGCAAGAACGACATGAAGGCGACCGCCTGGATCAAGGCCTATGAGGACTGGAACGTCGATCAGGGGCTAGCCTGCGGCCTGCCCGGCCGGGCGCAGATCGGCAAGGGAATGTGGGCCGCGCCCGACAAGATGGCCGACATGCTCGCGCAAAAAATCGGCCATCCGATGGCCGGCGCCACGACCGCGTGGGTGCCCTCGCCGACGGCGGCGACGCTGCACGCGCTGCACTATCACAAGATCAACGTTCAGGACCGGCAGCGCGAACTCACCGGCCACCCCCGCGCGCGCCTCGACGACATTCTCACCATTCCGGTCTCGCGGTCGAACTGGGCCCCGGACGCGGTGCAGCAGGAACTCGACAACAACTGTCAGGGCATTCTCGGCTATGTCGTGCGCTGGATCGACCAGGGCGTCGGCTGCTCCAAGGTGCCCGACATCCACGATGTCGGACTGATGGAGGACCGCGCGACGCTGCGCATCTCGAGCCAGCACGTGGCGAACTGGCTGCTGCACGGCATCGTCACCCGCGAGCAGGTGATGGAGACGCTCAAGCGCATGGCCGCGATCGTCGATCGCCAGAACGACGGCGACCCCTTCTACCGGCCGATGGCGCCGAAATTCGACGGCGTGGCCTTCAAGGCGGCTCACGATCTCATCTTCAAGGGACGCGAGCAGCCCAACGGCTATACCGAGTGGATTCTCCACGCGCGCCGCCGCGAGGCCAAGCGCGAGGTCAAGTCCGCCGGCTGATCGCGGCGCGATCGCCGCCCAACTCGAATCGACGCGCGGGCGAACCCCGCGCGCGACGCGGACGGCGGCGAGGATCGATCCCGGGAGGAGCTAGCAGTTGGCGCAGGGCACGGTCGCCGACTGGCGCGGCCGCACATAGTTCTGATCGCTGAGCGTGAGCGAGCCGGAGATCACATAGCCGATCGTCGGCGTGTAGACGTAGGAGACCTCGCTCCAGATCAGTTCGGTGTTGGGAACCTTGAGCGCGGTGGGAACCGTCACCGTCGAGCCCTTGGCGCGCGGCGAGGTGTTCGAGGCATAGCTCCAGCCGATCTTGGCCACGCCATTCGCGTCGATGTCGACCGTCGACACTTTCGCCGCGAGCGTGCCGGTCGGATAGGGCGTCATCACCGCGGAGGACGCCGCCATGACGTTGGCGAGTTCGGTCGTCGTGATCGAGGTCGTCTGCGACACGAGGTCGGACAGCGCCCGCGCCGTGATCGCGATCTTGCGGTTGATCGCCACGCCTTGCGACACCTCGATGGTGCCGAGATACATCGTGATCAGTAGCGGCAACAGCAGCGCGAACTCGACCGCCGATACTCCGTTCTGATCGCTCAGCAGGAAGATGACGCGGCCGCGCAGGTCTCGCCAAATCTTGTTCAGTCGTTCCGCTCTCATGGCGCGCCTCAGAACGGTTCGTTGCGGAAAGCCGCCGTCGCGGCGATCAGTCGCTTGCCGCCGCTGACATCGGCGAGGTTGAGCCCCAGCAGCGACACGTAGACGGGATAGAGATAGTAAAGACGAACGACGACCACGTCGCCGGCGTTGCCCGGCGAATAGGTGAAGTTGTTAGTGAAGGTGCCGTTCTGAACGGGGCTGTTGATCGCCACCGTGGTGAACGACGAGAAGCTCTTGACGTCGACATAGATGCCATTGGCGCAATCGAACATGCCGGTGATGCGGGCGCACACCGCCTCTTTGAACTGGGCCTGCGACATGCTCGCCGCCTGCGCCTGGCCGGTCATGATCAGGCGCGCGGAATCGACCACCGCCGTTTCGAGCACTTGGCCGGCGAACAGAACGATCGCCGATTCGATGATGGCGAAGAGCAGCGCCAGGAACGGCGTGGCGACAAGCGCGAATTCGACCGCGGCCGCGCCATTCTCATCGCGGCGCAAACGCCGCCAAGCCGTAAAGGCTCGGATTGTCTTCATTCTGGGATGCGATGCCATCGGTTGTCCCGGATTTTGATCTGAAAGATTCCTTGGACGATCTTCGACAACTCTATCGTCAAATGCTGCGATTTCGGTTGCGTCGACTTCCGGAATAGCGGCGTTGATTTCAACGCTTCGTTAACCGTGATGACAGGCGGCCGTCACTTATCCCGCTCCAGCCGCCTCTCCGACGCGACCGTCGCGCTGGCATTGAGCGTGGTGGCCTGATCGATCGCGCTCTTGAAATACTCCGGACCGTCGCCGAGAGTGACGCGGCGCTGGCAATCGGGCATGCAGGAATATGTCTCGCGCTTGGCCCCGCGATAGACCGTCACCATCTTTTCGTTCGGCCCCTCGACCTGAACGATATTGTCGACCAGGACATTGCCGCCGCGATCGAGCGCGACCAGGTTGGTCGAGCCGTAGCCCTTCCCGGTGACGACCGCGAGGCCGCCCGATTGCAACGTAACGTCGGCGATCAGCGGGTTTCCGATGACAACAGTGGCGGTGCGCTCCGGCAGCTTCATCAGCTTGGCCTGATCGACGACCACGGAAACGGATTCGACCGCGCCGGCTCCGCCGGAAGCGGCGAGAACGAACGCGATGGAGAGGAGAACGGCCGAACCGCGCGTCGACGCGCGCGCGAACGAACGCAGGGGCATGACTGACATACTTGACTCCGGGTCTAAACATGCCGGCAGAAGCGATACGCAGCGGCGCCGGCGCCCGACATGGAAAATGTGACGTTAATTGATAAAGGAAATGCAAACGCGCGCTTGGCGCGGACATCTCGGCGACCGAAACGCCGGCGCGCCGATCTCGTCGGCCTGGTAATCGCGCGCGATCCGCGCGGGTCCGGGCGCGGCAACCAAAAATTTACTCTGTCCCAAAATGCGGCCGATATCGAAAATGCAATCTTTTGCTTTAACGGTACCGGAAGGCCTCCCGGCTATTCTCGCCGCCGGTTCCTGGTCCAAACCGTCTCTCCGACAACCCGGGAACCAACCCACGTGTGGAACTTAAAGGAGTTGACCATGAACAAGCTTTTCGTCCGCTTCCTGAAGGACGAGTCTGGCGCGACCGCCATCGAGTACGGGCTGATCGCGGCCGGCATTTCCGTGGCGATCATCGCCACCGTCCAGGGCCTCGGCACCAAGCTGAATGCCACGTTCACCAGCGTGTCGAACGCGCTCTGATCGTTACGCATTCGCACAAGGACGAAAAAGGCCCCGGCCCTCCGGGGCCTTTTTTGTTGCCCGCATCCCGACGCACGACCGGCTTTCCATTCGGCGCGACAATCGCGGAGAAATGCCCTCGTCGATTCAGTCGACGTTAATGGCGATGCGAATACAACTCAACAAGATGACGCGAGGCTGGCGCGCGGGCCGAAGCTAAATTGTTCCTTTACCGGCGAAGTCTAGTTTAGCGCAAATAGGCCGGCCACGAAGCGCGCGGCAATGGCCGACCCCCAAACCGAAGGCCCACCATGAGCCTCATGAGTGTCGCGGAAAATTCTCACACCACTTTTCTTACTCAATTCAGGGCCTTTCAGAAGACGAAGGCCTACGATCTGCTGGCCGCCTCGCCGATCGTGGCGTGGTTCGGCTTCTGCGCCTACCATCAGGTTCCGGCGTTGATCGCGCAGCTTGATCAGCCGCACGACGGCGGGTACGACTTTCTTTTCGTCGCCAGTCTTCTGGCGAAGTTCGCGTCCATCATCTTCATTCTCGTTCTCGGCACGATGCTGATCGTGCGGCATACGCCGCTGGCGAAATGTTCCGGCCTCGTTCCACGCATCGCGGCGATCGCCGGTACCTATCTCGGCGTCAGCATGGTTCTGCAGCAACCGACGGAACTTTCCGCCGCGCTGCATCTGGTCTCCATCCTCCTTATCCTTGGCGGAACGATCTTCTCGCTCTATAGCGTCTCGCAGCTCGGCCGCTCGATCAGCATGCTGCCCGAGGCGCGTCGCCTGGTGACGAGCGGGCCCTATGCCATGATCCGGCATCCGCTTTATCTCGGCGAAGCGGTGGCGCTAGTCGGCCTCACCCTGCAGTATCTCTCGGCTTGGTCGCTGCTCATTCTCATCATTCAGACCGTTTTCCAGTTGGAGCGGATGACGAACGAGGAGCGCGTGCTCGCGACCGCGTTTCCCGGCTACGCCGACTATATGAAACGCACCGCGCGGGTGATCCCCGGCGTCTACTGAGGGAAGTCGTCATGCCGTACCTGAACAAGAAATCGCTGGCGCTTGCGTTCCTGCGCGACAACAACGCGGCGTCGGCGATCGAATACGCGTTGATCGCCGCCGGCATCGCCGTGGCCATCTCCGCGACCATCACGGTTCTGAGCGGCAATGTGCAGGGGCTTTTTGTCTCGGTTCTTACCGCGCTCTGAGGGCGCCGCGCGGCGATACGCCCGCTCATGGAGGACGGCGAAATGATTCTCGACATCGCGCGCCTGTTCGTCTTTCCGACGCTCCTCGCGTTCGCGGCCGCGAGCGATCTTCTGACCATGACGATCTCCAATCGAATTTCGCTCGCGCTGGTGACGGGCTATTACGTGCTCGCGCTGGCGGGCGGCGCGTCCGGCGCCGAGATCATGGCGCATTCGGCGGCCGGCATCGCCGTGCTGGGAATCGCCTTCGGCCTTTTCGCGATGGGCTGGATCGGCGGGGGCGACGCCAAGCTCGCGGCGGCGACCGCGTTGTGGTTCGGCTTCGGCGATCTTCTAAATTTTGTGCTTTACGCCTCGATCTTCGGCGGCGTGCTGACGCTGGCGCTGATCTGGTTCCGGCTGTGGTCGCTGCCGAGATTCCTTGACGCCCAGCCCTGGGCACGGCGGCTGCATGAACGCACCACCGGCATTCCTTACGGCATCGCGCTCGCGGCGGCCGCCCTCGTAATTTATCCCAACACCGCCTGGATCAAGGCGATCGACTTTTCTCGCCTCGCCATCGGCTGATCTTGCTCGCGACCGGCTAGTCCGGGTCGGCCGGTGCTGGCCGGCGGATCGATCGGCTCGCGCGCCGAGAGGCGGGCGCGCCTAAGGCGCATGGTTAACGCATCGCGCGACGCCGAAGACGCCGCCGAGCCGCGGCTCGACTTCACCGATCGGAAAGCCGGCCGCCAGATCCGCGCGATCCGCGCTTAGCCTCCCGCGAAACCAATTATTAACTCGAAATAGATACGTCTCATTAACCATGCTTTGACCATTAGCTGGTCAAATCCGATGGCAGCGGCCGCCCCTCGCGCGTCCGCGCATCATGGGATGTGAGCGTATGAATACCGCGCGTATTGTAGTCCTGAGCTTGGCCGTTGGCGCGGGCGGTATCGCCGCGTTCCTGGCGTCCCGGTCGGAGGCGCCGCCACCCGTTCAGGCCCCGGTGGAAAAGACCGAATCCACCGAGGTTCTGGTCGCTCGGGGGGACATCGCGCTCGGTCAGACGCTGACCGCCAGCGACCTGCAATGGGTGCGCTGGCCGGCCGAGACGGCGAGCGCCAGCTTCATCCGCCGCACGGACCGCCCCGATGCGCTCGAGCAGGTCGCCGGCTCCATCGCGCGCTCGCCCTTCGTCGCCGGCGAGCCCATGCGCGAGACCAAGCTCGTCAAGGCGAACGGCTCCGGCTTCATGGCCGCGATCCTGCCGACCGGCATGCGCGCGGTTTCGACCGAAATCTCGCCGGAAACCGGCGCGGGTGGATTCATTCTGCCCAACGACCGCGTCGATGTGATCCTGTCGCGCCGCTATCCGAATCCGGAACGCACCGGCCCGGACGTCGTCACCTCCGAAATCGTCCTTTCCAACATCCGCGTTCTCGCCATCGACCAGGCGGTCGAGGAAAAGAACGGCCAGAAGGTCGTCGTCGGCAAGACCGCGACGATCGAACTCAAACCGGAACAGACCGAATTGCTGGCGCGCTCGCGCCAGAGCGGAACGCTGTCGCTGGCGCTGCGCAGCATCGTCGACGCCAACGCGCCGGAGTCGCAATCCGACGACGGCAAGGTGCGCCGCGAAACCGTCAATATCGTGCGTTTCGGGGTTCCGTCGTCGCAATCGATTCCAAAGTAACACCGGCATGCTGAAAGGACGCACGCGAATGATCCCGCGATTTTCGCAAAAGCCCGTGCGAGCCGCCGCCGCGATGGCCCTGACTTTCACGGCCCTCAGCGCGCTCCCGATCGATTCGACGATGACGCCGGCGCGCGCGACCGACGCGAAAACGCCCGCGCCGCAGACCGCGACCGTTCAGGGTGGCGCCCGCTTCCTCGCCATCGGCGTCGGCAAGTCGCTGGTGATCGACCTGCCGCGCGACGTCAAGGACGTTCTCGTCGCCGATCCGACGATCGCCAACGCGGTCGTCCGCTCCGCGCAGCGCGCCTACATCATCGGTGTCAAGCAAGGACAGACCAATATCGTCTTCTTCGACGCCTCGGGAAATCAGATCGCCGGATACGACATCGCCGTGACGCGCGACCTCAACGGCATCCGTGCCGCGCTCAAGCGCGTGCTGCCGGCCGCCGACATCCACATCGAAGGCGTCGGCGACGGCGTCGTGCTCAGCGGCGCCGTGCAGAGCGCCGCCGAGGCCCAGCAGGCGGCTGATCTCGCCGGCCGGCTCGTCGGCGACCCCAGCCGCGTCGTCAACAGCATCAGCGTGCGCGGGCGCGACCAGGTCATGCTGCGCGTGACCGTGGCCGAGGTTCAGCGCGACGTCATCAAGCAACTCGGCGTTGACCTCAGCGGCTCGCTCAATTACGGCACGGCGGTCGTCAACTTCAACAATACCAATCCGTTCCCGGTCTACGGCCACCAGCTCGTCGACACCAATTCCATCGCCGGCTCGTTCAAGTCGGTGACGGCGACGTTGCGCGCGATGGAGCGCGCCGGCGTCGTGCGCACGCTCGCCGAGCCCAATCTGACGGCGATTTCCGGCGAATCGGCGACCTTCATCGCCGGCGGCGAATTTCCGCTGCCCAAGGGCTATAGCTGCGATCCGCAGACCCATGTCTGCCAAACGCAGATCGATTTCAAGAAGTTCGGCATCTCGCTGAATTTCACGCCCGTCGTCCTCAACGAAGGCCGCATCAGCCTGCGGGTGATGACGGAAGTCTCCGAACTGTCGAACGACAACGCGCTGACGCTGGCGCAGGCGATCAGCCAGACCCAGACCAACACGCTGACGATTCCCTCGATCAAGACGCGCCGGGCCGAAACCACGCTTGAAATTCCCTCCGGCGGGTCGCTGGCGATGGCCGGCCTCATCCACGAACAGACCAAGCAGCAGATCAATGGCCTGCCGGGCATGATGCAGATCCCCATTCTCGGCACGCTGTTCAAGAGCCGCGATTACATGAACCGCCAGACCGAACTGATGGTTCTCGTCACTCCCTATGTGGTCAGGGCGGTGGCGCAGAAGGACCTGTCGCGCCCGGATGACGGCTTCGCCGACGCGGCCGACCCGTCGACGGTCCTGCTCAGCAACATCAACCGACTTTACGGAACACGCGGCGCGCCGCGTCCGCGCCGGGACTATCGCGGCAACTACGGTTTCATCGTGGATTAGGTCGCAAGGTGGAGAAGACGATGCGTCACAGTACGAGCGGATCAAAACGGGGGCGGGCAGGCTTGCGCGCCGCGCTCGCGATCGTCGGCCTTGCCGCGCTGGTGGCCGGCTGCCAGCACAATCGCGAGCCGGTCGTGACCGACACCATTCCGAGCGACTATCGCCAGCGCCACCCGATCGCGATCCAGGAAATGGACCGGACGGTCGAGATCTTCGTCGGCAGCGCGCGCGGTGGACTCACCTCGGAGCAGCAGGCCGATGTCGCCGCGCTCGCCGGCATCTGGCGCCACGAGGCCACCGGCGGAATCATCATCGATGTCCCGGAAGGATCGCGCAACGCGCGCGCGGCCGGCGACACCCTTCGCGAGATCAGGGGCATTCTCAACGCGTCCGGCGTTCCCCCGCGCAGCATCGCCATACGCAAATATCGTCCGCATAATCCGGCCCATCTCGCCACGATCCGCTTGAACTATCCCCGGATCGCCGCCGACGCCGGTCCCTGCGGTCAATGGCCGGAAGATCTCGGCCCCAGCCGGAACCGGATCTATCTGGAAAACAAGCCGTTCTGGAACCTGGGCTGCGCCACTCAGCGCAATTTCGCGGCGATGGTCGACAATCCCGCCGACCTCGTCCAGCCGCGGCCCGAAACCGTGGCCTACACCAGTCGCCGCGCGCAGATGTTCGACAAATACCGCAAGGGCGTCACCACCGCGACGCAATACCCCGAGACCACGCAGGCCAAGATCAGCGACGTTGGAAAATGATCACATATTCCCGACAGCAAATCGAACTGGATAACCCGGCGAGCCAACCGGCGAGCGACGAGCACATCGCGCCGGCGCCCCGCGTTTCCGTTCAGGCCTTTTGCGAAACCGTCGAGGCCGCCGCCGCCGTCCAGACGGCGGGCGAGGATCGTCGTCTGACCAAGGCGCATCTGAAGATCCAGATGGGCGGCCTGCCGGCCGCGATCGAGGCCTATCGCGACGCGCCGACGCCGAACGTCATCCTGCTCGAGGGGGAAGGCCGCGCCGAGGCGATCCTGGCCGGGCTCGACCAGCTCGCGACGGTCTGCGACGCCGGCACGCGCGTCGTCCTGATCAGCCGCCTCAACGACGTCGGCTTCTACCGCGAACTCGTCAAGCGCGGGATCAACGACTACATGGTCGCCCCGGTCGCGACGCTCGACATCGTGCGCTCGATCTGCGGGCTGTTTTCGGCGCCGGCGGCCAAGCCCGTCGGCCGCATCATCGCCGTGGTCGGCGCCAAGGGCGGCGTCGGCGCCTCGACGATCGCGCACAATGTCGGCTGGGCGATCGCGCGCGAGTTTGCGAATGATTCGGTCGTGGCCGATCTCGACCTCGCCTTCGGCACCGCCGGTCTCGACTACAACCAGGACCCGCCGCAGGGAATCGCGGATGCCGTGTTCTCTCCCGATCGCGTCGATACGGCCTTCATCGACCGGTTGCTGTCGAAATGCACCGACCATTTGAGCCTGCTCGCCTCCCCGGCGACGCTCGACCGCGTCTATGATTTCGGCAACGACGCGTTCGACTCGATCTTCGATACGCTGCGCGCGTCGGTTCCCTACATCGTGCTCGACATCCCGCATCAATGGACGGGCTGGATCCGTCAGGCGCTGCTCGGCGCCGACGACATTCTCGTCGTCGCCTGCCCGGATCTCGCCAATCTGCGCAACGCCAAGAACCTGATGGACTTGCTCAAGGCGTCGCGCCCGAACGATCGCGCGCCGGTCTACTGCCTCAATCAGGTCGGCGTGCCGAAGCGTCCCGAAATCAAGCCGGCGGAGTTCGCCAAGGCGATCGAACGCGAGGCGCTCGCCAGCATTCCGTTCGAGCCCAGCCTTTTCGGACTGGCCGCCAATAACGGACAGATGATCGAGAAAATCTCCAAGGGGCATCGGACCGCCGAGATGTTTCGCCAGTTGGCGCAGCATCTCACCGGCCGATCCGAGGCGCGGAAATCGAGCGGCAGGTTCATTCCCCCCGCTCTGGGGAAACTGTTCGCCCGAAAGGCGTGACGTGGCGGGAGCGTAGCGATCGTGTTTGGCAAGCGCAGTGGATCTGACGTCGGGGTGCGGAACGCGCCCGCGGTCGGCATGCCCGCCGACGCGCCGCCGACACCCGCGCCCAGCGCCGGCCCGGCGCCGCCGCCGATCGCCGCGCCCCAGGTCGCCTCGCCCCCGATCGCCCCCGCCCGCGCGCCGGCCGCCCAGCAGGTCGAAACGCGCCGGCCGGAATCCTATTATCAGATCAAGGGATCGGTCTTCGGCGCCCTGATCGAGGCCATCGACCTCACCCACCTGTCCAAGCTCGACGTTGAATCGGCGCGCGAGGAAATCCGCGACATCGTCAACGAGATCATCGCGATCAAGAACGTCGTGATGTCGATCGCCGAACAGGAAGAGCTGCTCGACGACATCTGCAACGACGTGCTCGGCTATGGTCCGCTCGAGCCGTTGCTGGCGCGCGACGACATCGCCGACATCATGGTCAACGGCGCCGAGACCATCTACATCGAAGTGATGGGGCGGATTCAGCGCACCGGCATCCGCTTCCGCGACAACCAGCAGCTTCTCAATATCTGCCAGCGCATCGTCAGCCAGGTCGGCCGGCGCGTCGACGAGGCCTCGCCGATCTGCGACGCGCGCCTGCCGGACGGCTCGCGCGTCAACGCCATCGTGCCGCCCTTGTCGATCGACGGGCCGACGCTCACCATCCGCAAGTTCAAGCGCGACAAGCTGACGCTGGAGCAGCTCGTCAAATTCGGCTCCATTACTGCCGAAGGCGCCGCCATTCTCAAGATCATCGGCCGCTGCCGCGTCAACACGCTGATCTCGGGCGGCACCGGCTCGGGCAAGACGACGTTGCTCAACTGCCTGACGCGCTACATCGACGATGTCGAGCGCATCATCACCTGCGAGGACGCCGCCGAATTGCAACTGCAGCAGCCGCACGTGGTCCGGCTGGAAACGCGCCCGCCCAACCTCGAGGGCGAGGGCGAGATCACCATGCGCGACCTCGTCCGCAACTGCCTGCGCATGCGGCCGGAACGCATCGTCGTCGGCGAAGTCCGCGGCCCCGAGGCGTTCGACCTGCTGCAGGCCATGAACACCGGCCATGACGGCTCGATGGGCACGCTGCACGCCAACAATCCGCGCGAGGCGCTGTCGCGCATCGAATCCATGATCACGATGGGCGGCTACTCGCTGCCCTCGCGCACCATCCGCGAGATGATCTGCGCCTCGGTCGATGTCGTCGTCCAGGCCGCGCGCCTGCGCGACGGGTCGCGCCGCATCACCCACATCACCGAAGTGCTCGGCATGGAAGGCGAAACCATCATCACCCAGGATATCTTCGTCTACGATATCATCGGCGAGGATTCCAACGGCAACCTGTTGGGCCAGCATCGCTCCACCGGCATCGGTCGGCCGCGCTTCTGGGACCGCGCGCGCTATTACAACGAGGAAAAGGCGCTCGCCGCCGCGCTCGACGCCGCCGATACCGCGCGTAATCGCGAATAGACGGAGGATTTGCCGATGCTGGTGCAGGCGCTCTCCGTGGCCTTCCTCACCGCCGTCGCGATCGGCGGCGTGGCCTGGGTCTTCATCTATCCGCTGCTGTCGGGCGAACGCCAGGCCGAGAAGCGACGCGCGAGCATCACCACCTCCACCAGCGTCGGGCAACAACGCGCCGGCCGCGACCAGCGGAAATCCAAGCGCGAACTGGTCGAGCAGACGCTCAAGGAAATCGAACAGCGCCACGGCCGCGCCAAGCGGCCGCCGCTGACCATGAAGATCGCGCTCGCGGGCCTGACCTGGACGAAGCAGCAGTTCCTTCTGATCTCGGCCGCGCTCGGCGTCTTCGCCTTCTTCATCCCGATGATTCTCGGCTTCGGCATTCTCGCGGCGCTGGGGCTCGGCTTCGGCGCGGGCGTCGGCGTTCCGCTCTGGGTGCTGGCGTTTCTGAAGAAGCGCCGCGAGAAGAAATTCCTGCTCGCGCTGCCGGACGCCGTCGACACCATCGTGCGCGGCATCAAGGCGGGCTTGCCGCTTTTTGATTCGATCCGGGTCGTGGCGCTGGATTCGCCCGAACCGTTGCGCGAGGAATTCGCCCGCATCATCGAGGGGCAGGCGATCGGCGTTTCGCTCGGCGACGCGTGCGTCAAGATGTACGAGCGCATGCCGCTTCCGGAAACGAATTTCTTCGGCATCGTCATTCAGATTCAGCAGCAGGCCGGTGGCAATCTGTCGGAAGCGCTCGGCAATCTGTCCCGCGTGCTGCGCGATCGCCGCAAGATGGCGGCCAAAATTCAAGCGATGTCGATGGAGGCGAAGGCGTCCGCCGTCATCATCGCCGCGCTTCCGGTCGCGGTCATGATTCTCGTCTGGCTGACCAGCCCCAATTACATCGAGCTGCTGTGGACCCATCCCACCGGACGCTTCATGCTGGCCGGATGCGTCGTCTGGATGGCGATGGGCGTGCTGGTCATGCGCAAGATGATCAATTTCGATTTCTGATGGCGGTGCGTCATGGTTGATTTGCTGATCGACAAGTTGCACGACACGCGCTTCATGGCGGCCCTGCTCGCCGCCATCGCGACCGCCGCGACCGTCTACACATTGGCGCTGCCGCTGTTCGCCGGCGAAACGCTGGCGAAGCGCATGAGGGCGGTGGCGAGCGAACGCGAACGGCTGCGCCAACGCGAACGCGAGCGGCTCAACCGCGGCGAGAAGGGCTCGCTGCGCCGCACGCCCAAGCATTTCGTGCAACGGATCGTGACGGACTTCAACCTGACGAAGTGGCTGGCGCAGGAAGAAGCGCGGGAGAAGCTGCTGCAAGCCGGCTATCGCGGCCACGCTCCTTACGTGACGTTCCTGTTCTTCCGTCTGGTGACGCCGATCCTGGCGGCGATCGCGACCGCGCTGTACGTCTTTCTTATCATCGAGATGGACCAGACGCCCGTCGTCAAATTGGGCATCTGCCTGATGGCGACCTATCTCGGCATGCAGGCGCCGATGCTGTTTCTCAAGAACCGCATCCAGAAGCGCCAGCTTTCGATCAAGCGCGCCTTCCCCGACGCGCTCGACCTGCTGCTGATCTGCGTCGAATCCGGCATGTCGGCCGAAGTCGGGTTTCGCCGCGTCAGCATCGAAATCGGCTCGCAGTCGGTGCCGCTGGCCGAGGAACTGACGCTGACGACCGCCGAACTGTCGTATCTGCAGGACCGCAAGATCGCCTATGAGAATCTCGCCCGCCGCACCGGACTTGAGAGCGTCAAGTCGGTCAGCCTGGCGTTGACGCAGGCGGAACGCTACGGCACGCCGCTCGCCCACACGCTGCGGGTTCTGGCGCAGGAAAATCGCGACATGCGCATGGCGGAGGCCGAGAAGAAGGCGGCCGCGCTTCCGCCCAAACTGACCGTGCCGATGATTCTCTTCTTCCTGCCGGTCCTGTTCGTGGTCATTCTCGGCCCCGCCGCGATCCGGGTCATGGCGTTGCAATAGCGCATGACCTGATCAGGCCTTGCGTCGCGCGGGGCGCGGCCCCGAGCGCGCGTCACGAAGCCGTCACCAAGCGAAGCGATCGCCAGACGCCGCCGTCGCCCGACGAAGCTTTCGCCGGTCGAAGCTTCCGCCAAGCGAAACAATCAAGCATCGACGGGATCCATCGACGCGATCGGCTCCGCCGGAACTATCGGGATAGGGAGATCAGGACCCCGCGGTCGCCGCTCTTGCCGCGTTGCGCGGCTGGCGCGGATCGTCGGCGCGGTTGAGCATCTGCCGAAGATAGGCGACGTTGTCGGCCGCGTCCTCGGGCGGCAGATCGGCGCGCGCGATGGATTCGGCTTCCTCGAACCTTCCCTGCAGCCCGACCACCAGCGCCAGATTCTGGCGCACGCGGGGGTCTGACGAGCCCTTGCTCATGGCGCGGCGCAGGGTCGATTCGGCCTGCGGCAACTCCTTCGACAGCGCGTAGGAAAGACCGAGATTGGAGAGCACCGTCGGCTCTTCGGGCACGATCTTGAGCGCGCTGGCGTAATAGCGGCGCGCCTCGCCGTGGCGGCCGAGCTGGTCGAGCGCGGCCCCCTGCACCGAAAGGATGCGCCAGTCGGGATTGTCGGGCGTGTGGGCGCGCGTGAGCACGTCGAACGCCAATTGGAAATTGCCGACATCGGCGAGCGCGCGGCCATAGGCGCCCAGAAGCGCCTTGTCGCTCGGGTTGGCGATCGTCGCCTGTTCGAGAACGGCGGCGGCCTGCGTGCGCTGGCCGCCGGCGCGCAGCGCCTCGGCGTAGCGCAGCGCCGCTTCCGCGTCCTTCGGATTGGCCTTGTAGCGTTCGGCCCAACGTCCGCCCGCGTCACGCGCGTCGGAGCTCTCCGCGCGCGCGCTCGCGGCATTGGAGGTCGATCCCGTCGCGAGCAGCGAGGTCGCCGTCTGGCAGCCGCCCAGGCCGGTGGCGATGATCGCCACCGCCGCCGCGGAGCCGCGCAGAACGGCCAGGCGGGAACGATTGGCCATGGAATCAACTCCCGGAACAAGGGCGCCGCTGGCGCCGGCTTTCGACCAGCAATAGACTGTTAACCCTAACGTCTGGTTAATTGCTCCGCTCGATTCGTCCGCCGGGCGGATCGGTCGCCCCGCGCTCACGAGTTCGCCATGCCCCCGATCCTCGTCACGGCCGCCGATGGCCAGCCACCCGTTCCGATCCTTCTTGTTTCGCCGGCCGGTTGGCCCGATGTCGCCAAGTCGCTCGCGCCGGCGGAACGCCGGCTCGCCGAGGCGAGCGCGTTCTCGGCCAAGCCCGGCCAGTGCCTGTTCGTTCCGGACGGCGACGGCGCGATCGGGCGGGTTCTGTTCGGCGTCGAGAACGCGGACGCGGCCGGGCGCGATCGCTTTCGCGCGGGACAATTGCCCGCCCTGCTGCCGCCGGGCACCTACCAGTTCCAATTCGCCGACGCGGCCTTCGACGCGCGCCTCGCCACGCTCGCTTTCGTGCTCGGTTCCTATCGCTTCGATCGTTACCGCAAGGCCGAGCCGCGACAGGTCGGCCTCCTCTGCCCCCGCGATGTCGACGCGCGCGCGATCATTGAGACCGCCGATGCCGTCGCCCTCGCCCGCGATCTCATCAATACGCCGGCCAACGACATGGGACCGGACGAACTCGCCGCGGCCGCGCGCGCGGCGGCTGCGGAATGCGGCGGCGAGGTCCGCGTGATCGTCGGCGACAATCTCCTGGGCGAGAACTTTCCGCTGATTCACGCCGTCGGAAAGGGCTCGGTCCGCGCGCCGCGCCTCATCGATTGGCGCTGGGGCAAGCCGAGCGATCCGAAGGTGACGCTGGTCGGCAAGGGCGTGTGTTTTGATTCCGGCGGGCTCGACATCAAGCCGGAAACCGCCATGCAGTTGATGAAGAAGGACATGGCGGGCGCAGCGACCGTCCTCGCGCTCGCGCGCATGGTGACGCGAGCGGGCCTGCGCGTGCGGCTGCGCGTGCTCATTCCCGCCGTCGAGAACGCGGTGTCGGGCGCGGCGTTCCGTCCGCTCGATGTCTATCCGTCGCGCAAGGGCCTGTCGGTCGAGATCGGCAACACCGACGCGGAAGGTCGCCTCGTACTCGCCGACGCGCTGGCGCTCGCCGACGAGGAGGCGCCGGACCTGCTGATCGACATGGGCACGCTGACGGGCGCGGCGCGCGTGGCGCTCGGCCCCGATCTGCCACCGTTCTACACCGCCGACGACGCGCTCGCCGACGACCTCGCCCGCGTGGCGCGCGCCGAGAACGATCCGCTCTGGCGCATGCCGCTGTGGACGCCCTACGCCACCTGGCTCGATTCCAAGACGGCCGACATCGGCAATGTCGCCGCCGGGTCATTCGCCGGCTCGATCGTCTGCGCGCTGTTCCTGCAACGCTTCGTCACCCGGGCGCGGAGCTGGCTTCATGTCGACATCTTCGGCTGGACGCCGAAGGCCGCGCCCGGCCGTCCCGAAGGCGGGGAATGCCAGGCGGCGCGCGCCGTGTTCGCGCTGCTGGCGGAACGCTATGGCTGATCGCGATGTCTGATCCCCGTCTCACGCCGGCGCGCGCGGACCTCGCCGCCAAACATCTCAACGGGATCGTCGCCGCCGACCGCTTCGTCGAGGGCGAGGAATACGAGGTCGTCGCGGCGAGCGCCGCCATGCGACGCGAACCCTCCCACCACGCGCCGCTCGACACCGAGGCGCTCAAAGGCGAACGCGTCACCGTCTACGAAATGACCGACGAGGGATGGGCGTGGGGTCAACTCAAAAATGATCTTTATGTCGGTTGGCTGGCGCGGGCCGCGCTCGCCGCGCCCGGCCCGGCGCCGACCCACAAGGTCGCCGCGTTGCGCACATTCGCGTTTCCGGGCCCGTCGATCAAGTTGCCGCCGGTCGACACGCTTTCGCTCGGCTGCGCCGTGGCGATCACGCGCGCGGAGAAGGACTTCGCGGTCACCGCCGATGGCCTTTGGCTGCCGGCGGTCCATCTCGCCTCGGTTGGCGCGAACGAAAGCGATTTCGTCGCCGTCGCCGAGCGTTTCGTCGGTATTCCCTATCTCTGGGGCGGCAAGACCAGCCTCGGCGTCGATTGCTCCGGTCTGGTGCAGATCGCGCTCGGCGCCCGCGGCATCGCCGCTCCGCGCGACAGCGACATGCAGGCGGCCGGCCTCGGCGAGGCGCTCCCGCCCGATCAATGGCACGCGCCCGCGCGCGGGGATCTGATCTTCTGGCCGGGCCACGTCGCCATCGCGCGCGGTCCACGCGCGATCGTTCACGCCAACGCCCATCACATGGCGGTCGCGATCGAGGATTTCGCGGCCGCGCGCGCGCGCATCGCCGCGACGGGAAGCGATATCGTCGCGGTGAAGCGCCTGCCGGGGCTAAGGCTTGGCTGACGATCGCGCCAGCGCGTCGAGCCGGCCGCGGTTGAGCGCGAGCCATTGCAGCGCGACGATGAGGAAAGCGTTCGCCATCCGCCCTTGCCCGGCCGCGGCGATCGCCGCGTCGATGGAAACGCGGAAAGGCCGCGTCTCCTCGCTTTCGTGATCCACCCCGCCGCGCGGAAGAATGCCGGCCGCGTCGATCAGACCGACATAGAGAGCGGCGTGTTCGTCGGTGATGCCGGGCGTCGGCAGCAGATCGACCATGGGAAACAGCGATGCCGGCGCGACGCCGATTTCCTCGACGCATTCGCGGCGCGCGCAGGCGAGAGGGTCCTCGCCCTCCTCCAGGCGCCCGGCGACGATCTCGACCATGTCGCCGCGTCCGGTGGCGAGATGGGCCGCCAGACGGAACTGGCGGATCAGCACGACCTCGCCTCGATCAAGATCGATCGGCAGAACGCCGACGATGCGGCCGGCGCGCAGGATGTCGCGTTGCTGGGTGAGCGGCCCGTCGCCCTCGCGCGCGAGCGTCAACGTGAAGCGTTCGTAGGACTGGTAACCGCGCGCGAGCGTCACCGGCGTGGAAAGCGCGGGCGCGGCCGCGCGATCGGCCAGTTCCTCGTCCCGTTCATCCATCGCCGTCACGCCGCTTATTGCGCCACCGAACCGGGCGGGGCTTCCTCGAGCTTGAACGCGGCCGCGAACAAGGCGCGCGTGTATTCGCTGCGTGGGCTGGCGAACAAGTCGCCCGCCGGCCCCATCTCCACCACCTTGCCCTGGCGCATGACGATGAGATGGCTCGCCAGCGCCGCGACCACGCGCAGGTCGTGGGAGATGAACAAATAAGTAAGGTCGCGCTTGCGCTGCAGCCCGCGCAGCAGGTCGACCATCTGCGCCTGGAACAGCATGTCGAGCGCGCTGGTCGGCTCGTCGAGCACGATGAAGCTTGGTTCCAGCACCAGCGTGCGCGCCACGCTGATGCGCTGACGCTGGCCGCCGGAGAATTCATGCGGATAACGAAAGCGCGTCGCCGGATCCATACCCACTTCGACCAGCGCCTGAACGACGCGCGCCTCGCGCGCGGCCTCGTCGAGTTTGGGTTGATGCACCGTGAGGCCCTCGGCGACGATCTCGCCGATCGACATGCGCGGGCTGAGCGCGCCGAACGGATCCTGAAACACGATCTGCATTTCACGGCGATGGCGCCGCATCGCCTTGAAGCCGAGCCCCTGGATGTCGCGGCCCATGAACACGATCGGCCCCACCGAGGAGATCAGCCGCAGCAGCGCGAGCCCGAGCGTGGTCTTGCCGGAACCCGATTCGCCGACCACGCCGAGCGTCTCGCCCTTGCGCAGTTCCAGGCTGACGCCGTCGACCGCCTTGATGTGGCCGACGGTCTTGCGCAGAAAGCCGCGCTTGATCGGGAACCAGACGCGCAGCTCCTCCGCCTTGATTACCACCTGCTCTTGCGGGCGCGGCGGGGCCGGATCGGGCCTCGGCTCGGCGGCGAGCAGATCGCGCGTGTAGGGATGGGCGGGCGCGGCGAACACGCTTTCGACCGGACCCTGCTCGACGATGCGCCCGTCCTTCATGACGCAGACGGCGTCGGCGATCTTGCGGACGATGCCGAGATCATGGGTGATGAACAGCATGCTCATGCCCAGCCGCTTGCGGATGTCGGCGAGCAGCCGCAGGATCTGCGCCTGCACCGTCACGTCGAGCGCGGTCGTCGGCTCGTCGGCGATGAGGAGGTCGGGCTCGTTGGCCAACGCCATCGCGATCATCACCCGCTGGCGCTGCCCGCCGGACAATTGATGCGGATAGCTCGACAGCCGCGTCGCCGGATCGACGATGCCGACCTGGCCGAGCAGCTCCAGCGTGCGCCGGCGCGCGGCGTCGGGGCGCAGACCCTTGTGCAGGAAAAGGATCTCGCCGATCTGCCGCTCGATCGTGTGCAGCGGATTGAGCGAGGTCATCGGCTCCTGAAAGATGATGGAAATGTCGTTGCCACGAACCCGGCACATCTCGCGCTCGGAAAGTCCGATCAGCTCCGCGCCGTTGAAGCGGATGCTTCCCGACGGGTGGCGCGCGGCCGGATAGGGCAGCAGCTTCATGATCGAAAGCGCGGTGACCGATTTTCCCGAGCCCGATTCGCCGACCAGCGCCACGCATTCGCCGCGCCTGATCTGAAACGACACGCCGTCGACGGCGCGCGATTCGCCCTCGCCGTGGCGGAACGCGACCGACAGGTCGCGTATGTCGAGCAGCGGCTGGTTGATCGCGTCCATCGATCTCACCGGAACGTCTTGCGCGGGTCGAGCGCGTCGCGCGCCGCCTCGCCGATGAAGATCAGCAGCGACAGCATGATCGCGACCGAGAAGAAACCGGCGAGGCCGAGCCACGGCGCCTGAATGTTGGCCTTGCCCTGCGACAGCAATTCGCCGAGCGAGGGCGAGCCCGGCGGCATGCCGAAGCCGAGGAAGTCGAGCGCCGTCAGCGTCATCACCGAAGAGGAGACGATGAAGGGTAGGAAGGTGAGCGTCGCCACCATCGCGTTCGGCAGAAGATGCCTGACCATGATGACGGCGTTGGACACGCCGAGCGCGCGCGCGGCCTGGATATATTCGAAATTGCGGCCGCGCAGGAACTCCGCGCGCACCAGACCGACCAGCGATACCCAGGAGAACAGCAGCAGGATGCCGAGCAGCACGAAGAAGCCCGGCACCAGCACCGAGGAGATGATGAGCAGGAGATAGAGCGAGGGGATCGCCGTCCAGATTTCGATGAAGCGCTGAAACAGCAGATCGGTCCAGCCGCCGAAATAGCCCTGCACGCCGCCGGCGGCCACGCCGACGAGCGAGGAAATCAGCGTCAGCGTCAATCCGAACAGCACCGAGACGCGGAAACCGTAGATCAGGCGCGCGACGACATCGCGGCCCTGATCATCGGTGCCGAGCCAGTTGTATTCGAGATCGCGGCAGCCGCCGAGACCCTTGCGCGCCACCACCGCCGCGCATTCCGCCTCGGTCAGCATCCAGGTCGGCTTGGACGGCGCCGGCGTCGGCAGATCGAGATTATGCGTGCCGTAGGAATAGCGGATCGGCGGCCAGACGATCGTGCCGCCCTTGTCGGCGATCAGCTTGCGCAGGAACGGATCGCGGTAGTCGGCCGCGGTCTCGAAATCGCCGCCGAAGGTCGTCTCCGAATAGGTGACGAAGGTCGGCCAATACAGCCGCCCGTCGAAGCGCACCAGCAGCGGGCGATCATTGGCGATGAACTCGGCGAACAGCGAGAGCACGAACAACACCGAGAACAGGATGAGCGACCAGTAGCCGCGCCGGTTGGCCTTGAAGTTGCGCGCGCGGCGTTGGTTGAGCGGCGACAGCCGCGACCGCCGCGCCGCCGTCTCGCCGCCATCCGCCGCGCCGGCGGCCTCGACCTCGTCGCGCGCCCCGCTCATACCTCGCGCGCCTCGAAATCGATCCGCGGATCGATCCAGGTATAGGTCAGATCCGAAATCAGGTTGACGATGAGGCCGACGAGCGAAAAGACGTAGAGCGTGCCGAACACCACCGGATAGTCGCGGTTGAGCACGCTCTCGAAGCCGAGCAGGCCGAGCCCGTCGAGCGAGAAGATCGTCTCGATCAGCAGCGAACCGGAGAAGAACGCGTGCACGAAGGCGCCGGGAAAGCCGGCGATGACGATCAGCATGGCGTTGCGGAAGATGTGGCCGTAGAGCACCCGCGCCTCGCCGCAGCCCTTGGCGCGCGCGGTCATCACATATTGCTTGCGGATTTCGTCGAGGAACGAGTTCTTCGTCAGCAGCGTCATGGTGGTGAAGGCGCCGAGCGACATCGCCAGCAGCGGCAGCGTCAGATGCCAAAAGTAGTCGACGACCTTGCCGACCGGGCCGAGCTCGTTCCAATTGTCCGAGGTCAGGCCGCGCAGCGGAAACAGGTCGAGGAACGAGCCGCCGGCAAACAGGATGATGAGCAGGATCGCGAACAAGAAGCCGGGAATGGCGAAGCCGACAATGATGACGGCCGAGGTCCAGACGTCGAAGCGCGATCCGTCATTGACCGCCTTGCGGATGCCGAGCGGAATGGAGATCAGATAGGTCAACAGCATCATCCAGACGCCGAGCGACATCGACACCGGCAGCTTTTCCTTGACGAGCTGAACGACGCTGATGTCGCGGAAATAGCTCTTGCCGAGATCGAAGCGGGCGAAGTTCCACACCATCAGCAGGAAACGCTCATGCGCCGGCTTGTCGAAGCCGAACTGCTTTTCCAAAGCCTTGATGAAGTCGGGATCGAGCCCCTGCGCGCCGCGATATTTCGAGCCGACCGCGTCGGCCGCGGCGCCGGGCTGGTTGCGCGTGCCGAAATCGCCGCCCTGCGATCCGGAAATGCGCGAGCTGGCGCCGGTGTCGGCGCCGGTCAATTGCGCGATCACCCGCTCGACCGGACCGCCGGGCGCGAATTGCACCACGACGAAGGAGACGAGCAGGATTCCGAGCACGGTCGGAATCATCAGAAGCAGGCGTCGCGCGATATAGGCCGCCATCGTCTATCCCGCACGTTCGAGCCGCGATGCCTTGTCGGCATCGTGCCACCAGGTGTCCGGCGCGCCGCGACCATAGCGCGGCTTGGCCGTTGGATGGCCGAAAACATCCCAAAAGGCAAGCTGATGGGTGCCCTTGTACCATTGCGGAATCCAGTAGCGGCCGGCGCGGAAGACGCGGTCGAACGCCCGGCAGGCGATGGTGAGCGCTTCGCGATCGGGCGCCTCGATGATTCGCTCGATCAACGCGTCGATCGCCGGATCGGCGATTCCGGCCAGGTTCTGCGAACCGCGCGTACGCGCCGCCCGTGACGAGAAGAACGTCCTGAGCGCGTCGCCCGGCGTCGACGACATGCTGAAGCGGGTGATCGTCAGATCGAAATCGAAATCGTCGAGGCGGGCGCGGAACTGCACCGGATCGACGACGCGCAACGTCGCCTCGATGCCGAGCGTGCCCAGATTCTTGATGAACGGCATGTGATGGGGCTGAAACGACGGCTCGTCGAGCAGAAACTCGATCGTCATCGGCTCGCCGGAAGGCGCGCGCAGCCTGCCGTTCTCGACGACGCAGCCGGCTTCGCCGAGGAGGCGCGCGGCGCGGCGCAGCAGCGCGCGGTCCTGGCCGTTGCCGTCGGAGACCGGCGGCGCGAACGGCTCGCCGAACACCTCCTCGGGAACCTCGCCGCGAAACGGTTCGAGCAGCGCGCGCTCGGCCGGTTCGGGCGAACCGTTCGCCATCATGTCGGAATTCTGGAACGGGGAATGCGTGCGCCGGTAGGCGCCGTACATGATGGTCTTGTTGGTCCACTCGAAATCGAAGGCGCAGCCCAGCGCCTCGCGCAGACGGCGATCGGCGAATTTGGCGCGGCGCAGGTTGATGAACCAGCCCTGCGCGCCGGACGGCGTGTCGTCGGGCAATGTCTCGCGGCGGACGCGGCCGTCGCGCGCGGCGGCGAAGTCGTAGCGCGTCGCCCACACGCGCGAGGTGAATTCCTCGCGGAACAGATAGTTGCGCGCGGTGAAGCCCTCGAACGCGACCTCGCGGTCGCGATAGAACTCGTAGCGCATGACATCGAAATTGTTCCGCCCGCGCGTGATCGGCAGATCGGCGCCCCACCAGTCCTTGACCCGCTCTAACTCGATGAAGCGGCCGACCTCAAAGCGCGCGACCTTGTAGGGGCCGCAACCGAGCGGAACGGCGAGCGTGGATTCGTCGAAGGCGCGCTCGGCGTAATAGGCGCGCGAGAAGATCGGCAGGCCGGCGACGTAGAGCGGCACGTCGCGGCCGCGACCGGGCGCGAAGGTCACGCTCACCGTCATCTCGTCGAGCGCGGCGACGCCGGTCATGTCGCGCAGCAATTGCTGGATGATCGGATGGCCCTTGGCCTTCAGGATTTCGAGCGAGAAAGCGACGTCATGGGCGGTGAGCCGGACGCCGTCGTGAAACCGCGCCTCCGGGCGCAGCAGGAAATCGTATCGCAGCCGGTCGGGCGAGATCCGCGCCGCGCGCGCGGCGAGCCCATAGACCGCGTCGGGTTCGTCCTCGGCGCGCGCCATCAGGGAGGCGAAGGTCAATTGCATGCCCTGCGCGCCGTCGCCCTTGAGAATGAAGGCGTTGAGCGAGTTGAAGGTCTGGTAGGACTGGTTATAGGCGCGGCTCGACGGAATGGTGGAAAAGACGCCGCCCTTCGGCGCGTCCGGCCGAACGTAATCGAGATGGGAAAAATCGGCCGGGTATTTGAGATCGCCGAAGGCGGAAAGCCCGTGCGTTTCCTCGCCGGCGCGCGCTCGCCGCGAGGCAAGGAGAAACGCCGCGAGCGCCCCGCCGCCGGCCGCGACCACCGTTCGCCGTGTCGGCGCGGCGACGGCGGGCGGAACCCGGCCGAGGCTCATGATCGCTTCGCCGCCTTGGCCGCCTTGTCCGCGTCCCACCACCAGATCGAGGGAAAGTCGGAGGCGCCATAGGTCGGCATGAGCGCGGGACGGCTAAAGCGATCCCACCGCGCGGTGCGCTCCTTGCCGTAAGTCCATTGCGGCACGACATAGAAGTTCCACAACAGCACCCGGTCGAGCGCGCGCGTGGCCGCGACAAGGTCGGCGCGGTCGCGGGCGAAGATGACGCGCTCGATCAGCGCGTCGACGGCCGGATCTTCGATGCCGACGAGATTGCGCGAGCCGGGAATCCGGGACGCCGCCGACCCCCAGAAATCGCGCTGCTCGTTGCCGGGCGAAAGCGACTGCCCCCATGAGGCGACGATGATGTCGAAGTCGAAATTGCGCAGGCGATTTTCATATTGCGGCTGGTCGACGATGCGCACCGTGGTCGCGATGCCGAGCCGCTCGAAGGAGGGAACGACGGAGGTCGCGACCCGCTCGAAACTCGGATCCTGCACCAGAATTTCCATCGCGAAGGGCTGGCCGCTCGCGAGATCGATGAGACGGCGGTCGCGGATTTCGAAATTCGCCTCCTTGAGCAGGCCCATCGCCTCGCGCAAATTGGCCCGCACCGCCCGTGGGTCGCCGCCGACGGGATTGGCGTAAGCGGTGGTGAAAACCTCGGACGGCACCTTGCCGCGCACGGCATCGAGAATTTCGAGTTCCTTTCCCTCGGGCAGGCCGGTCGCGGCGAGCTCGGTGCCCTCGAAATAGGAGTTGATCCGCTTGTACTGGCCGTAGAACAGGCGGCCGTTCATTTCCTCGAAATCGAAGGCGAAGTTGATCGCGCGGCGCAGCCGCGGCTCCTTGAATTTCGCCCGGCGCAGATTGAAGGCGAAGCACTGCATGCCGCCGCGACTGCGGATGGGGAATTCCTCCAGCACCACGCGCTTGTCGTGCACTGCGGGGAAATCGTAGGCCGTGGCCCAATTCTTGGCGCTGTTTTCCATGCGCCAGTCGACCTGATCGCCCTTGAATACCTCGATCGCGACGGTTCCGTCCCGGAAATATTCGAAGCGCAGCTCGTCGAAATTGTTGCGTCCGACATTGACGTTGAGATCGCGCGCCCAATAGTCGGCCACCCGCGCATAGGCGACAGTGCCGCCGGCGACGAACTCCTTGACGCGATAGGGCCCGGAGCCGAGCGGCGGCTCCTGGGTCGTCGCCGTGATGTCGCGCTTCTCGCCCTTGGCGTTGACGCCTTCCCACCAATGCTTCGGCAGCACCACCAATTGGCCGACGATCTGCGGCAATTCGCGGTTGCCCCCGCCGTCGAAGGTGAAGGTGATGTCGCGCTCGCCGGTCATCTCGACCTTGGCGACGTGGCGGTAATAGGCCGCGTGCATCGGGCTGTGCTTCTTGAGCATGTCGAAGGAGAAGATCACGTCCTCCGGCGTCACCGGCATGCCGTCGTGCCATTTCGCCGCCGCGCGCAACCGATAGGTCACCCAGGAATGATCGTCGGGATGGCGAACCGATTCGGCGAGCAGTCCGTATTCGGTCGACACCTCGTCGAGCGCGCTCGTCATCAGCGTGTCGTAGATCAGACCGATGCCGGCCGCGAGCGAGCCTTTGACGCCGGCGACGACGAGATTGAAATTGTCGAAGGAGCCGATCGTGCTCTGGCGGGCAAGGCCGCCTTTCGGGGCGTCCGGATTGACGTAGTCGAAGCGCGGAAAGCCGGCGGGATATTTGAGATCGCCGAAAAGGGAGAGGCCGTGACGCCACGCGGGTTCGGCCGAGCTTGCCCGCGCGGGCGCGGTGAACGAGGCGACCGGGGCCGGCAGCATCGACAGCGCGGCAAGACCCGCGCCGCCGCGAAAAAGTTCACGACGATTGACTGTCAAATTCGATCCCTCGTCCTTCCCGTCCGCGCCCGGTATTGTCGCTTCCGGTGGCGCGGCCGGCGCGAGCGCCGTGGGCCGTGCCGCCCGTCATTGCCGGTAACGTCGCGGCCGGCGATGTCGCCGGTCAATTATGTCGGATTCGCGATGCCGCGCCACCGGCCCGGCGCGACAAAAGAACCGCCTGGCGCTGAATTCACGCCTGGGAATCGATGCCTGGCGCGCGGCCCCTCGGCCTCGCGATCATTTGACCGCCGGCAGCGGCTCCGGATCGTCGGCAAGACCCCGCAGATAGAGGATCACATTCGCCCGGTCGCTCGCCTTGGCGATGCCGGGGAAGCTCATATTGGTGCCGGAAACGACCATTTTCGGATTCATCAGGAAGCGGTCGAGATCGTCATAGGTCCACTTGCCGCCCTTGCTCTTCATCGCCGAAGTGTAGTTGAAGCCCGCGCGCGCGCCGCGTTCCTTGCCGACGATCCCGTAGAGGTTGGGCCCGATCCGGTTGGGGCCGCCCTTTTCGAAGGTATGGCAGGCCACGCATTTCCTGGCCTCGCTCGCTCCCTTGTCGATCGAGGCTTCGGACAGAAGCGCGGCGAGCGTCTGGTCGGGCGAGGGCGCGGCCGCTTGGGGCATCGCGTCGTCCGGCCGCGCGGCGGGAGCCGGCGAAGGCGATGCGGCGGGCGCAGAAACGGTCGCCGCGCGCTCCTTGCGGGACGGCGTCTCGGACGTGAAGATCGAATCCGCGATCACGTTGACGATGAACATTCCCAGAAGCGTCGCAAGGATCGCGCCGCCGAATTTCATCACTTCGGAAAAGCCCATCGGATCTCGCTTTCGGGGATCAATTCGTCGGTCTCGCGGGAGAGATGTTTCCGCGATCGCCCGCCGGATTTCAACGGCCGGACCGCCGGCGAGACGAAAGGCCGCGCGGCGGCGCTGACCTCGCCCGGATCTGGTCCGTGCCTCGGAATTATCCGCGCCTCTGATTCAATCGTCGCGCGCGGCGCGCCATTCCCGCGAATGATTATCGATTTGCCGGAAATGCCGCAACCTCTATAACCGGCGGGGAAATGGCCGCTTTCCGGGCCCGGCGCGGCGACGCGAGCGGACCCTTCGCGCAAGCCCACCATTGGTTCCTTCGGAAGGATCATGTCCAGCACCTCCGCGACCGCGCTCGTTCTCATCCCCGCGCGCATGGCTTCGACCAGGCTCCCCGGCAAGCCGCTTGCCGACATCGCCGGCGCGCCCATGATCGTGCATGTCTGGCGGCGGGCGGTGGCGGCCGGCATCGGCCCCGTGGCGGTGGCGACGGATTCGCCGGAAATCGCGGCGGCGATCGCGGCGGCGGGCGGACGGGCGGTGATGACCCGCGCCGATCACCTCTCGGGTTCGGACCGTATTTTCGAGGCGATGGGCAAGGCGGGTCCCGACGGCGACGCCGAGATCATCGTCAACGTCCAGGGCGACCTGCCGACGATCGCGCCGAGGGATATTCGCGCGGTGCTCGGCCCCCTCGATGATCCCGAGGTCGCCATCGCGACGCTTGCCGCCGAGATCAAGACGCCCGGCGAACATACCAATCCGAATGTCGTCAAGGTCGTCGGATCGCGGATCGGGCCGAACCGGCTGAGGGCGCTTTATTTCACCCGCGCGACCGCGCCGCATGGCGACGGACCGCGTTACCACCATATCGGCCTCTATGCCTACCGCCGGGCGGCGCTGGCGCGGTTCGTGGCCCTTCCGCCCTCCCCCCTCGAACGGCGCGAGCGGCTCGAGCAGTTGCGCGCGCTCGAGGCCGGCATGCGGATCGACGTCGCCATCGTCGACGCCGTGCCGCTCGGCGTCGACACGCCCGAAGACCTCGACGCCGCGCGGCGAATTCTCGGCCGCGGCGATTGACGGATCGGTTCGGGGCCCCTAATCGGACTGCCATGACAAAGCCCCACAAGATCGCCTTCCAGGGCGAGCCCGGCGCCAATTCGCACATCGCCATCGCCGAGGCGTTCGCCGACGCCGTCGCCGTTCCCTGCCCGAGCTTCGAGGACGCCTTCGCGGCCATCGAAAACGGGGACGCCGACCTCGGCATGATTCCGATCGAGAATTCCGTGGCCGGGCGCGTCGCCGACATCCACCATCTGTTGCCGCAGGCCGGACTGCATATCGTCGGCGAATGGTTCCTGCCGATCCGGCATCAGCTCGTCGGCATCAAGGGCGCCAAGATCGCCGACATCAAGTCGATCGAGAGCCACGTCCACGCCATCGGCCAGTGCCGCAACATCATCCGCAGGCTCGGCGTCAAGCCGCTCGTCGTCGCCGACACGGCGGGCGCGGCGCGCGAGGTGGCCGAGCGCGGCGACAAGAGCCGCGCGGCGATCTCCTCGCGACTGGCCGCTGAAATCTACGGTCTCGACATTCTCGCGCGGGATATCGAGGACGAGGCCCACAACACGACACGCTTCATCCTGCTGTCGCGCGAGGCGCGATGGGCCAAGCAGGGCTCTGGACCGATCATCACCACCTTCGTCTTCCGCGTGCGCAACGTGCCGGCCGCGCTCTACAAGGCGCTCGGTGGCTTCGCCACCAACGGCGTCAACATGACCAAGCTCGAAAGCTACATGGTCGAGGGCAATTTCTTCGCCACGCAATTCTATGCCGACGTCGAGGGCCATCCCGACGACCGCGGCCTTGCTTTCGCGCTCGAGGAACTCAGCTTCTTCTCGCGGGAGTTCAACATCATCGGCGTCTATCCCGCCCATTCCTTCCGCGCGAGCTTTAGCGAATCAGTCGCCTGAGCCTTCCCGCTTCGGTCGCGGCGCGCACTGATCGCATGATCGCGCGCGGCCAACGCCGCTCCGCGGACTGTCTTGACGCATGTCACGAAGCAGGGTGGGCGAAAACGTCCCAACGCGCTCGCGTGATTACGGATATGCCCAATGGTTGTTTTGACCAACTTTGGAGAAAAAAATTTTACAAAATGAGTGTTTAGCTTCAAATTCAGTGATTTATCCGTGACGCCGCGTCCCAACTTCGCCCTATATAGGCGACGATATAGGCGACAACATACGGCGGTTATGGGCAACTTCCCAACATCAGAAGCAATAAATTGGGCTGTCGCCCGAAGCCGTGCTGCGGTATGAAATGGGGGCGGAAGGCTTCCCCCCGAAAGCATCCTTCGGACGGAGAGCACACGAGCTTCGCGGAAGTCCGCGAGTCTCGGCGGCCCATCGCGACATCGCGCAAGGCAAGCGCCACCCGGCGTCTCGAACCGTGACGCGGTTTTGCCAAGGGGGCGGAGACGTCGGCGATTCGAGTGGGCGATTTGAGTGAATGAGTGAGTGAGACCATGACGTCATCCCCGCACGACCGCGCGACGCTCGGCGCCTGGCGCAAGGCGCGCCGGCATCCATGAGCGAAATCGGTCAATCTCCGGTCCAGCCGGCCGGCGCGCGGTCAAAGCCCGCGGTGTCCTTCGAGTTCTTTCCGCCGAAGACCGAGGAGATGGAGCGCGCGCTCTGGGAGGCCGTGCGGCGACTGGCGCCGCTGTCACCCCAATTCGTCTCCGTCACCTATGGCGCGGGCGGCTCCACGCGCGAGCGCACGCATGCGACGATCACGCGCCTGATCGCCGAAACGACCCTGGTGCCGGCCGCGCATCTGACCTGCGTCGATGCCTCGCGGGCGGAAGTCGACGACGTCATCGCGCGCTATCATGCCGCCGGCGTGCGTCATATCGTGGCGCTGCGAGGCGATCCGACCGCCGGAATCGGCGCGGCCTATGTTCCCCATCCCAACGGCTACCGCAACGCCGCCGACCTCGTCGCCGGCATCCGCCGGCAATATCCCGACATCGCGATCACCGTCTCGGCCTATCCGGAAAAACATCCCGAAAGCCCGACGGTGGAAGCCGATATCGACATGCTGCGGGCCAAGGTCGACGCGGGCGCGACGCGCGCCGTGACCCAGTTCTTCTTCGATAACGACGCCTATTTGCGCTACGTCGACAAGGCGCGCGCGCGCGGCATCACCATCCCGATCATTCCGGGGCTTCTGCCGGTGCAGAATTTCCGGCAGACGCGGCAATTCGCCGAACGCTGCGGGGCGAGCGTGCCGGCCGCCTTCGCGAGAAGCTTCGAGGGGCTCGACGACGATCCCAAGACGCGCAAGCTGATCGCGGCGACCGTGGCGGCGAACCAGGCGCTCGATCTCGTCGCGCGCGGCGTCGATGTTCTTCATTTCTACACCATGAACCGGGCCGATCTCGTGTTCGCCGTCTGCCATCTGCTTGGCATACGGCCGGCGGCGAGCGGCGGCTGAGACCAGGCGATGCAACCGATCTCCCCCACCGAAACCACCCTGCGCGCGCTCGCGAAGGAACGCATTCTCGTGCTCGACGGCGCCATGGGCACGATGATCCAGGCGCTCGGGCTCGACGAATCGGAATTTCGCGGCGCCCGTTTCGACGCCTGGAACCGCGACCTGCGCGGCAACAACGACCTGCTCAACCTGACCCAGCCCCAGGCCATCCAGCATATCCACGCCGCCTATCTGCGCGCCGGCGCCGACATCGTCGCCACCAACACGTTTTCCTCCACCTCGATCGCCCAGGCCGATTACGGCCTGGAAAACCACGCCTTCGAAATGAACCGGGCCGGCGCGCTGCTTGCGCGCGCGGCGGCGACGGCGGTCGCGGCCGAGGACGGCAGGCCGCGCTTCGTCGCCGGCGCGATCGGCCCGACCAACCGCACCGCCTCGATCTCGCCGGACGTGTCCAATCCCGGCTATCGCGCCATCACCTTCGACCAGTTGCGCGAGGCCTATGGCGAACAGGCGCGCGGCCTTCTCGAAGGCGGCGCGGACCTGTTCATCGTCGAGACCATCTTCGACACGCTCAACGCCAAGGCCGCGCTTTACGCCATCGCCGAATTGGCGGCCGCGCAAGGCCGCGCGATCCCGGTGATGATTTCCGGAACCATCACGGACAAGTCCGGCCGCCTCCTGTCCGGGCAGACGCCGGTCGCGTTCTGGAATTCCGTCCGCCACGTCCTGCCGCTGTCGATCGGGTTCAACTGCGCGCTCGGCGCGGCCGAGCTCGCGCCGCATCTGGCCGAGATCGACCGCGTTGCCGACACGCTCGTCTGCATCTATCCCAACGCCGGCCTTCCCAACGAATTCGGCGAATACGACGAAAGCCCCGAGACGATGGCGGCGACGATGGGCGATTTCGCCGAACGCGGCCTCGTCAACATCGTCGGGGGCTGCTGCGGCACCACGCCCGACCACATCGCCGCGCTCGCGCGCGCGGTCGCCGGCAAGCGGCCGCGCCAGATCGCCGCGCCCGAGCCCCGGCTGCGCCTTTCCGGGCTCGAACCGTTCGAGCTCACGCCGGACATTCCCTTCGTCAATATCGGCGAACGCACCAATGTGACCGGCTCGGCCAAATTCCGCAAACTCATCACCGCCGGCGACTATCCCGCCGCGCTCAAGGTCGCCCGCGACCAGGTCGAGAACGGCGCCCAGATCATCGACATCAACATGGACGAGGGCCTGCTCGATTCCGAGCGCGCGATGACCGAGTTCCTCAATCTCATCGCGTCGGAACCCGACATCGCGCGCGTGCCGGTGATGCTCGATTCATCGAAATTCTCGGTGCTGGAGGCGGGCCTGAAATGCGTTCAGGGCAAGCCCATCGTCAATTCGATCTCGCTCAAGGAAGGCGAGGAGGAGTTCCTGCGCCATGCGACCGTGGCGCGGCGCCACGGCGCCGCCGTGGTCGTCATGGCCTTCGACGAGACCGGCCAGGCCGACACCTTCGCGCGCAAGACCTCGATCTGCGCGCGCGCCTACAAGATTCTGACCGAACGCCTCGCCTTCCCCCCCGAGGACATCATCTTCGATCCCAACGTCTTCGCCGTCGCCACCGGCATAGAGGAACATGCCAATTACGGCGTCGATTTCATCGAGGCGACGCGCTGGATCCGACAGAACCTGCCGCGCGCGCATGTCTCCGGCGGCGTCTCCAACCTCTCCTTCGCCTTCCGCGGCAACGAGCCGATGCGCGAGGCGATGCATTCGGTGTTCCTCTATCACGCCATCAAGGCGGGCATGGACATGGGCATCGTCAATGCCGGCCAGATGGCCGTCCATGACGATCTCGACCCCGAACTGCGCGCGGCCTGCGAGGACGTGATTCTCAACCGCCGGCCCGACGCCGGCGAGCGGCTCTTGGCGCTGGCGGCGAAATTCCAGGGCAGGGGCAAGCAGGCCAAGGAAGCCGACGCGGCGTGGCGCGAATGGCCGGTCGAGCGGCGACTTTCCCACGCGCTCGTTCACGGGCTTACCGAACATATCGAGGTCGACGTCGAGGAGGCGCGGCGCGCCGCGACCCAACCCCTCGACGTGATCGAGGGGCCGCTGATGGCCGGCATGAACACCGTCGGCGACCTGTTCGGCGCGGGCAAGATGTTCCTGCCGCAGGTGGTCAAATCGGCGCGGGTGATGAAGCAGGCCGTCGCCTATCTGATGCCGTTCATGGACGAAGCCAACGCGTCCAGCGGCGGCGTCAACTCCGCCGGCAAGATCGTGCTCGCCACCGTCAAGGGCGACGTCCACGATATCGGCAAGAACATCGTCGGCGTCGTGCTCCAGTGCAACAATTTCTCGGTCGTCGATCTCGGCGTGATGGTTCCGACCACCCGCATCATCGAAGCGGCGCGAGAGGAAAAGGCCGACCTGATCGGCCTGTCCGGCCTGATCACGCCCTCGCTCGACGAGATGTGCCACGTCGCCGCCGAGCTCGAGCGGCAGGGTCTTGACATTCCCCTGCTGATCGGCGGGGCGACCACCAGTCGCGTGCACACCGCCGTCAAGATCGATCCGAATTATCCGCGCGGCGCGGTCGTCCACGTCAACGACGCGAGCCGAGCCGTCGGCGTCGCCGCCTCGCTCGTCTCGCTCGGCGCCGCGCGCGCCTATGCCGATGGCGTGCGCGCCGATTACAAGCGCATCGCGGCGACCCACGCGCGCGGCCAGCAAGACAAGCAGCGTCTCGCCCTCGCCGACGCGCGCGCCAACGCGCTCAAGCTCGACTGGCCGGCCTATCGCCCGAAGCCGCCGAAATTCCTCGGCACCCGGATCTTCGCCGATTATCCGGTCGCCGAGCTCATCGACTACATCGACTGGACGCCGTTCTTTCGCGCCTGGGAACTCTCCGGTCGCTTCCCCGCCATTCTCGACGATCCGAAGATGGGCGAGGCCGCCCGCGCGCTGCACAAGGACGCGCTGGAAATGCTCGAACGGCTGGCCGACGAGAAATGGATGCGCGCGTCCGCCGCGATCGGCTTCTGGCCGGCCAACAGCGTCGGCGACGACATCATCCTGTTCACCGACGAGAGCAGGACCGAGGAGCTCGCGCGGCTGCACACGCTGCGCCAGCAGCTCGGCCGCCGCGAGGGCCGCGCCAACATCGCGCTGGCGGACTTCGTCGCGCCGCGCGCGAGCGGCATCGCCGACCATATCGGCGGCTTCGTCGTCACCGCCGGACTAGGCGAAGAGGAACTCGCCGAGCGATTCAAGCGCGCCCATGACGATTACAACGCCATCCTGATCAAGGCGCTTGCCGACCGGCTGGCGGAAGCCTTCGCCGAGCGCATGCACGAGCGCGTGCGCCGGGATTTCTGGGGCTACGCGCCCGACGAGAACCTCGACAATTCGGGGCTCCTGTTCGAGGGCTATCGCGGCATCCGTCCGGCGCCGGGCTATCCCGCTCAGCCCGACCATTCCGAGAAGAAGACGCTGTTCGATCTGCTCGGCGCCGAACGCGCCATCGGCGTCAAACTGACGGAGAGCTGGGCGATGTGGCCGGGCGCGTCGGTCTGCGGCGTCTATTTCAGCCACCCCGAAAGCCATTATTTCGGCGTCGGCAAGGTCGAGCGCGATCAGGTCGAGGATTACGCGCGGCGCAAGGGCTGGACGATCGAGGAGACCGAGCGCCTGCTCGCGCCGGTGCTGAATTATCAGCCGGCCGCGGAAAAGACGCCCGGGACTTCCGCGATCCCGCTCGCGCCCGCGCTGGCATCGGGCCCGGCTTCCAAGCACGCGGCCGGCTGCGGCTGCGGCATGCACAAGGCGTCCTGAGGCGTTTTGCTCAATCCCGGTCGCTCGCGAGCGTGCCGGCGATCGCGCGTCGCCACGCGGCGAGCCGCCGCTCGCGCGAGGGCGCGTCCATTCGCGGCGTGAAACGCCGATCGAGCCGCCATGCGCCGGCGAAATCGCGTGGCGGCGGCAACAGCCCCGCCGATAGTCCCGCGAGATAGGCCGCGCCCACCGCCGTCGTCTCCCGGATCAGGGGACGGTCGACCGCCACGTCGAGAAGATCGGCCAGGCGCTGCATCGTCCAGTCGGACGCGGTCATGCCGCCGTCGACGCGCAGTACAGGGTCGCCGCGCGGCGCGTCGCGCCAGTCCGCCCACATGGCGGCGAACAGATCGGCGGTCTGGAAGCAGACGCTTTCCAGCGCGGCGCGCGCGATCTCGCGCGGTCCCGTTGCGCGGGTCAGGCCGAACATCGCCCCGCGCGCATGCGCCCGCCAATACGGCGCGCCGAGCCCGACAAAGGCGGGAACCAGAACGACGTCCTGGGCCGGATCGGCGGCCGCGGCCAGATCGTCGCATTCCTCGGCCCGACGGATGATTCCGAGCCCGTCGCGCAGCCATTGCACCGCCGAGCCGGCGACGAAGATCGCCCCTTCCAGCGCGTAGGTCCGCGCGCCATCAAGCTGATAGGCGATGGTCGTCAGGAGCCGGTTCGTCGAGGCGACCGGCCGCGCGCCGGTGTTGAGGAGCACGAAGCATCCCGTGCCGTAGGTCGCCTTGACCGAGCCCGGCGCGAAGCAGGCCTGCCCGATGGCGGCGGCCTGCTGGTCGCCGGCGATGCCCGCGATGGTGATCGCGCCGCCGAACAGCGCCGGCGTCGTCGTTCCGAACCTGCCGGAGCAATCTCGCACCACGGGCAGCATCGCGCGGGGAACGCGGAACAGCGCCAGCAGCTCGTCGTCCCAGTCCCCGCGATGGATATCGAAAAGAAGCGTGCGCGCTGCGTTGGTGGCGTCGGTCGCGTGCGCCGCGCCGCCGGTGAGCCGCCACAGCAAGTAGCAATCGACCGTGCCGAACAGGAGCTCGCCGGCCTCGGCCCGCGCGCGCGCGCCGGAAACATTGTCGAGCAGCCACGCGATTTTCGTCGCCGAGAAATAGGGGTCGATGAGAAGCCCGGTGCGCGCGGCGACCATCGCCTCATGACCATCCGCGCGCAGCCGTTCGCAGATATCGGCGGTGCGCCGGTCCTGCCAGACGATGGCGCGGCCAATCGGCGCGCCGGTGGCGCGATCCCATACCAGCGTCGTCTCCCGCTGGTTGGTGATCCCGATCGCGGCGATGTCGGCAGCCGTCGCGCCGGCCTCAGCCATCGCCTCGCGGCAGGTCGAAAGCGTCGCGCGCCAGATGTCCTCCGGGTCGTGCTCGACCCAGCCCGACGCCGGAAAATGCTGCGGCAGTTCCCGTCGCGCGATCGCGATCGGGGAAAGCCCGGCATCGAACAGGATCGCCCGCGTGGAGGTCGTGCCCTGGTCGATGGCGAGAATATGGCCCGTCATCCCGCGGATCCGGCTCGGCTCGCGCGCGCTGCGTCAGAGCAAGTTCCGAAAAAGCTGACAGGCTTTTTCAATAAGAACTTGCTCCAGCGTTCCAATTTGGCGCGATTTCTCATCGACCGCATGATTCCATGCGATCGGAAAGCGCGCTAGTCACGAAAGACCACCGTCTTGCGCCCGTTGAGGAATACCCGGCCGTCGAGATGCCAGGCGATCGCGCGGGCGAGCACGCGGCGCTCGATATCGCGTCCCTTGCGGATGAGATCCTCGGGCGTGTTGTGATGGCTGATGCGCTCGACGTCCTGTTCGATGATCGGTCCCTCGTCGAGGTCGGCGGTGACGTAATGCGCCGTCGCGCCGATCAGCTTGACGCCGCGCCGATGCGCCTGGTGATAGGGTTTGGCGCCCTTGAATCCCGGCAGGAATGAATGGTGGATGTTGATGCAGCGCCCGGCGAGCTTGGCGGACAGGTCGTTGGAAAGAATCTGCATGTAGCGCGCCAGCACCACGAGATCGGTCCTTGTCTCGGTGATGATCGACCAAACCCGCTCCTCCTGCGCCAGCTTGCCGTCCGCCTCGATCGGGATGTGATGAAACGGCACGCCGTCGAGATCGCTATGGGCGTAGGTCTCGCGCGGGTGATTGGAAACGATGCCGGATATATCCATGGCCAGTTCGCCGATGCGCCAGCGATAGATGAGATCGGTGAGGCAATGGTCGAATTTCGACGCCATCAGCAGCACGCGCTGGCGCCGGGTGCGATCGCGCAGCGTCCAGGTCATGCCGAAACGTTCGGCGACCGGGCCGAAAGCGGCGCGCAGCGCGGTTTCGTTCGCCTTCTCGCCCTCGACCGTGAACACCGTACGCATGAAGAAGCGGCCGGTCTCGGTGTCGTCATACTGGTTGGCGGCGTGGATGTTGCCGCCGGCCTCGAACAGCACGGCCGTCACCGCGGAGACGATGCCCGGCCGGTCGGTGCAGGCGAGCGTGAGGATGAAGGAGGTCTTCTCACCAATGTCGGTCGCGGCGTGGTTCATGGCGTTGTCAAACTCGTCGGCGGACATGCGCGCGGCGACCGAGCGCCAGGTCCGCCTCCGGCATCTCGATCTTGAACAAGGGCCGAAGAAGACGCAAATTCGCGCCGGGGTCAATTCATGACCGCCTCGCCAAAATCGCGGATGTCGTGGGACCTCCACCGGCGACCGCCGGCCCGGCGGGAATGTCGGGCGCGCCCGGAAGAACAACCATGACAGACCGGCGGCCGTTCCTGCGATCCTTGTTCGACGCGGCGGTGGCGGCCGCCCGTCCGGACCGCGTCGTCGCCCCAGGCCTGCCCGATCCGCCACCGGGCCGGATCATCCTGCTCGCCGCCGGAAAAGCCGCCGCCGCGATGGCCGCCGCCGCCGAGCGCCATTATCTCGACGATCTCGACCTCGATCCGGCTCGGCTTGACGGACTTGCCGCGACACGCCGAGGCCATGGCGTGCCGACGCGGCGGATCGGGATCGTGGAAGCGGGACATCCGATGCCCGATGCGGCAAGCGTCGCGGCCGCCGACGCCGCGCTCGCGCTCGCCCGAGAGGCCGGCCCCGGCGACCTCGTGCTCGTACTGTTGTCCGGCGGGGGTTCGGCGAACTGGACCGCGCCGGTCGAGGGCGTCACGATCGCGGACAAGCGGGCTCTCACCCGATCGCTGCTGCGCTCCGGCGCGCCGATCGCCGACATCAACGCCGTGCGCAAGCACCTCTCGCGCATCAAGGGCGGGCGCCTCGCGCGCGCCGCGGGCCCCGCGCGCGTGGTCACGCTCGCGATCTCCGATGTTCCCGGAGACGATCCATGCGTCATCGCGTCGGGGCCGACCGTCGCCGATCCGACGACTTTGGCCGACGCGCGCGCGGTGCTGCGTCGCCATGGCGTCGCGGTCGATGCCGCGATCGCGCGCGCGCTCGATGATCCGCGCAATGAAACGCCGAAGGAAGGCGATCCCGCCTTCGCGCGGGCTAGCTTCGCCGTCGTCGCCCGACCGCGCGACGCGCTCGACGCGGCGATCGCGGTCGCGACGCGCGCGGGCTACGCCGTCCGCGATCTCGGCGCCGACCTGCAAGGCGAGGCGGCCGAGGTGGGGGCCGCCCATGCCCGTCTCGCGCGCGAAGCGCTCGCCTTTGGCCGGCGAACGGCGATTCTTTCCGGCGGCGAGCTCACGGTGACCGTGCGCGGCGAAGGGCGCGGCGGTCCCAATCAGGAATACGCGCTGGCGTTGGCGCTCGCGCTGCGGCCGCATCCGGAGACGTTCGCGACGATCGCCGCGCTCGCCGCCGACACCGACGGCGGCGATGGAGGCACGGGCGCACCGGGCGACGCGGCCGGGGCCTTCGTCGATGCTCACGTCATGACGCGCATGACGGCGCGCGGCTTCGATCCCGCGCTTGATCCGGCCGCGGCGCTCGCGCGGAACGATTCGACCGGATTTTTCGAGGCCGCCAGCGGATTGCTCATGACCGGACCGACGCTGACCAATGTCAATGACATCCGCGTCATTCTTGTCGATCCCTAGGGCAGATTCCGCGAAAGTGGAATCCGCTCTCGCGGCCGGGATTTGTGATCGGGATTTGCGGCCGGGATTCGCGGTCAGAATTTGCGGTCGGGATTTGCTATAGGCGCCCGATCTGGAGTCTTGCTTGTCCCGCGAGACGATCGCGTCTCGTCGGGTGAATGTTCCAGGCCGTCGATCATCGTCGCGGCGCGCAACCGGAGGAAGCCCCATGGCCAAGGCGCGTCAACGTCCCCGCATCGGCCTCGCGCTCGGCAGCGGATCGGCGCGCGGCTGGGCCCATATCGGCATCATCGACTCGCTCGTGAAGGCGGGCATCGAACCCGACATCGTCTGCGGCACGTCGATCGGCGCGCTGGTGGGCGCGGCCTATGTCACCGGGCAACTGACGCGGCTCAGGGAATGGGCGGAGGCGATCACCTGGCGCGAGATCGTCGGCCTGCTCGACATCCGCCTGACCGGCGGCGGCCTCATCGACGGTCGTCTCATCGTCGAATTTCTCGCCGGACTCGGCATCTCCGGTCCGATCGAGGCGTCGGCGAAAACCTTCGCCGCGATCGCGACCGATCTCGAAACCGGACGCGAGATCTGGCTGCGGGAAGGACCGATCACGCAGGCCGTGCGCGCGTCGATCTCGCTGCCCGGCATCTTCAGCCCGGCGCGGATGAACAACCGATGGCTCGTCGACGGCGGTCTCGTCAATCCCGTTCCGGTCTCGCTCTGCCGCGCGCTCGGCGCCGACATCATCATCGCGGTCAATCTCAACGGCGAACTCGTCGGACGTCATCTCGTCGTGCAGGCCGATGGCGGAGAGTCCGACGACTTCGCCACCGCCCGCGGCGAGCTGATCAAAAGCCTGATGGTGCACCTGCCGCACGGCATCAAGGATCAGGTCGCCAACATCGCGCCGCGATTGCTGCGAACCTCGGCGGCGACGCCCGGCTATTTCGACGTGCTGTCATCCTCGCTCGACATCATGCAGGACCAAATCACGCGCACGCGGCTCGCCGGCGAACCGCCGCACATCATGATGCTGCCCCGCCTGCGCGACATCGGCTTGATGGAATTCAACCGCGCGCATGAAGCGATCGCGGAAGGGCGAATGTGTTTTGAACAGGCGGTGCCGAGTTTAAAAATCTATTTTCCCGCGTTCGATGCGCCGCAAAAAAATATTCGAACTACAGATTCCTGAAATTACGAAGATAAATTTTCTTCGCGCCTTGTGCGTCGCAATAATTCGCACACGCAGCAATGCGCCTGATTTCGTCCGGGCGCGAATTTTTAGTTGATATATGTCGTCCAGCGACCCCCCTCGAAAGAATTATTTCAACAATGCCGATCGAAATGAAACTTCTTGACCGCCTGTAAGCCACCTTATTAAGTTCGGTCCGTTGTCGATGCTTGGCCTCCGCGCAATGTTCAATGATGCGGACGGTGCCGAGGATTGCTATGGATCAATTTCCACCGGCTTTCTTCGGGCTGAAACTCAACATCGGGCATCAGGAAACGCAATGCCGCCCCGCTCGTCTTTCCGCCCCGTCAAGGCGGACGCGGCGAGCGGAAGTGAAAGGGGGTCTTTCAATGCACTCATCTGTTCGCCGCCTCATGCAGGCCGGCGTGGCTATTGCCGCGCTCGGCCTTAGCGCGCCCGCCCTCGCCAATCCGCCGATCGAAATGGTCGCGGACACCTGCGCCGGCTGCCATGGACCTGACGGATCGAGCAACGGCCCGGCCACGCCGACCATCGCGTCGATTTCGACCGACTACTTCATTCTGTCGATGAAGGACTACAAGTCGGGTCGCCGCCCGGCCACGGTGATGGACCGCATCGCCAAGGGCTATTCGGACGAGCAGATCACCGAGATGGCCAATTATTTCCAGAAGAAGCCATTCGTCCGCGTCAAGCAGGCGACCGAAGCCGACAAGGTGAAGTCCGGCAAGGCGCTGGCCAAGAAGTATTGCGAATCCTGCCACGAGGACGAGGGCCGCGTCGCCGAGGGCGTCGGCGTGCTCGCCGGCCAATGGCTGCCCTACATGCAGGACTCGATGCGCGATTTCCTCGCCGGAACCCGCGAGACCGAACGGCGCCAGAAGGCGAAGTTCGACGAAGTCGTCCGCGACAAGGGAGAGGCTGCCTTCCAGGACATCCTCCACTACTACGCCAGCGTGAAGTGATCGGGGGAGGAAACAGCAATGACCATGTCGAATTTCAATCGTCGTACCTTCCTCAAGATCGCCGGCGCCACCACCGCGACCGGCGTTGTCGGAGCTCCCTACATCGCTCACGGCGCGGGCCAGAAGGTGGTCATCGTCGGCGGCGGACCGGGCGGAGCGACGGCGGCGAAATATCTTCGCCGCGCCAATTCCGCGCTGGAAGTGACGCTGATCGAGGCCAATCCCGAGTACTACACCTGCTTCATGAGCAATGAAGTGCTCGCCGGCGACCGCAAGATGGAGAGCATCAAGGTCACCTTCGACGGCCTGAAGAAGCACGGCATCAACATCGTCCACGACGTCGCCGTCGGCATCGACGGGGCGGCGAAGTCCGTCGCCACCAAGGGCGGCAAGAAGTTCGCGTTCGACCGCTGCATCGTCTCCCCCGGCATCGACTTCAACTACGAGGGCGTTCCCGGCTACAGCGCGGCGTTGGCGGAAAAGCTCCCGCATTCGTGGAAGGCGGGCCCGCAGACCGCTCTGTTGCGCAAGCAGATCGAGGCGATGAAGGACGGCGAGAACTTCATCATGGTCGCGCCGCCCAATCCCTACCGCTGCCCGCCGGGACCGTATGAGCGGGCGAGCCTGGTCGCGCATTACTTCAAGAAGCACAAGCCGAAGTCGAAGGTGATCATCCTCGACCCGAAGGACGCCTTCTCCAAGCAGGGCCTGTTCATCGAGGCGTGGACGAAGTTCTACGGCTACGGCACGCCGGAAAGCATGATCGAATGGATCCCGGCGGCGAAGGGCGGAAAGGTGAAGAAGGTCGACGCCGATGCGATGTCGGTGGAAGCCGAGTTCGACACCTTCAAGGGCGCCGTCATCAACGTGATTCCGCCGCAGAAGGCGGCGCAGATCGCGTTCGACGCCGGCCTGGTCGAGGGCAATTGGGTCCCGGTGCAGAAGAACACCTTCGAATCGAAGAAGATGCCCGGGGTGCACGTGCTCGGCGACGCTTCGGACGCGGCGACGATGCCGAAGTCCGGCTATTCGGCGAACTCCCAGGCCAAGGTCGCGGCCGCGGCGATCGCCGCGCTCCTGAAGGGCGGCCAGCCGGCGGAGCCGACCTACGTCAACACCTGCTACTCGATCGCGGGGACGGACCACACCTTCTCGGTCGCCGGCGTCTACAAGTTCGACGCCGAGAAGAACGCCATCGTCGAAATCCAGGGCTCGGGCGGCCTGTCGAAGGCCAACGCGTCCGCCGACGTGCGCAAGCGCGAGACGATGTTCGCCCATAGCTGGTTCAGCAACATCGTCGCGGACGCCTGGGGCTGATCACCACGAACACATCAAGGACCAGAGGGACAACCCCTCTGGTCCTTGTTGTCCTCAATGTGCGTAGTTCGAGTGAGTTTCTGTCGTGATTGGCAAGCTTATCTGTCGGATCATTCCGAAGACCATCGGCGGGTGCGCGATTCTCTTCCTCGCCGGAGCATTGGCTTTCGCGATCTTTTTCGGATCGTTCCAGGTCTTCGCTGACCGCACCAGCACGCTCGAATTCTGCACGTCGTGCCATTCGATGGCGGCCGGTCCCTTCGCCGAATACAAGAAGACCATCCATTACAACAACCGCACCGGCGTGCGGGCGACATGCAACGACTGCCATGTGCCGAAGGAGTTCTTCCCGAAGCTCGTCGCCAAGGTTTGGGCCGTCAAGGACGTCTATCACCACATCCTTGGAACGATCGACACCAAGGAAAAGTTTGAAGCACACCGACTCACCATGGCGAAACGCGTATGGGCCTACATGGGCTCGACGCAATCGCGCGCCTGCCGTAACTGCCATGATTTCGAGGCCATGAATCTCGATGAGCAGGGCCGGCGCGCCAAACTCAAGCACCCCCAGGCCAAATTGGACGGCAAGCACTGCATCGACTGCCATAAGGGCGTTGTGCATGAGCTGCCGGAGGGGTACGAAGGCGATTGAGTTCGCGCCCCCGAACCGCTGGCGCAGACGCGAACGAATTGCGAATAGCACAGGCTGACGACGATGTTTGGACGCTTGCTTCTTCCGGCCCTCATGGCCGGCCTTCTTCTTTCGGTCACCGCCGACGCACAGGTCCGATCCGGCGCGCAGGATAAGGCCGACGAACTCGCCTCGGTCGCCCGCGGCGGTCGTCTCTATGACGATTGGGGCAAGGAGCTCGGAACGTCGGCGATGCGCGTCGCCGAGCATTCGACCGACAAGATGAAGGGCCGACCCGAGCGCTGCGTCGATTGCCACGGCTGGGATTATCGCGGCAAGGACGGCCCGACCGGCGCTCACGGCACGCTGACGCCGGTCAAGGGAATCCTCGCCGCGGCCGATATGCAGCCCGCGCGCATCAAGGAAATCCTCAACGACGTCAATCACGGCTACGGCGACTATCTCGGCGCCACCGAATATGACGATCTGGTGGCCTTTATCACCAAGGGCCAGGTCGTCATGGACACCATGGTCGATCCGGCGTCGCGTTGGTCCCGCGGCAATGCCCTGCGCGGCAACACCTATTTCCAGACGATCTGTGCGAATTGCCACGGCAATGACGGGCAATTGATCCCCGATACGGAACCGCTGGGAGACACCGCCCGGGCCAATCCTTGGCGCGCGGTCCATACCCTGCTCAACGGTCATCCCAACGGCAATATGCCGGCCTTGCGCGTGCTCGATCGCGAGATCGTGCTCAACATGCTCTCCTATGTGCAGACGCTCCCGGTGCGCGACATCGCGGCATCCATCGTGCGGGGCGGACGGCTCTACGACACCTGGTACAAGGAAAACAAGCGCGACGTTCCCCCCGGCGTGCATCCCGCCTTCCCGGCGGCGCTCGCCAAGGGCATCGAGCCGCGGACGACTTGGCGCTGCAAGGAATGCCATGGCTGGGATTATCGCGGGTTGATGAGCGCGGACGGCAAGGAGGTCATGATCAAGGGCGTCAATGGACTTGGCAACGGCTCGATCGATGCCGTCATAGCGCAATTGCGCAACGCCACGCATCATCGCTTCGAGAAGCTCCTGTCGCTGCGCGATCTGCTCGACCTTGCGACCTTCGTCACCAAGGGCCAGGTCAACATGGATGACTACATCGATCGCAAGACGCGCAAGGCCAAGGGCGATCCAAAGGCCTATGCCGCTCACTATCAGACGGTCTGCGCCACCTGCCACGGCGCGACCGGAAAGGACGTGCGCACGATGCCTCCGCTCGGCCGCGTCGCCAATTCCGACCCCTACCGGGCGCTGCACGGCATCTTCAACGGCCATCCGGGCGAAGCGATGCCGGCGCTGCTGGCGTTCCCGCATGAACTGAGCGTGGGCCTGCTCGCCTACATCCAGACGCTGCCGATGCAGCGCTGATCGCCTGGGCGAGGCCGACGGCGAGGCGCGCGCCCGCCGCTCGTGATCGCGCCGCCGCCTACGATCGCGCCACCGCTTCCGGCACGCGCGCGCCGCGGGTCTTGAGCAGGGCGCGGTAGCGCTCCCACCCCTTCGGCGTCAGCAATCCGTGAGCGAACAGGTCGAAACCCTGCGCGATGTAATCATCGAGCGTGCAGATTTCCTTCAGCCGCCAATGCTTGAGCGCCCAGCTATGGGCGAACACCACGAGCTGGTAGGTGACGAGGTCGACATTGACCTCGCGCATCAAGCCCTCGTCGATGCAATCGCGCAGGCAGGCCGCGATCAGGTCGTTGGTTTCGAGCTCGGTCTTCTTGACGAGATGGCGCCGGTCCTCGGGCAGCGACTTGGTCGAGCGATAGGCGAGCACCGTCGCCGCGCGGCGCTGATCGACGACGCGGCAATAGGCGTCGACCGCCGCCCAGCATCGCTCCAGCCGATCGGTGAGACCATCGAGCGCGGCCGGGATCTCTTCCTTGTAGGAATCAAGAACATTGAGCAGCGCCAGCAGCAGCACGTCGTCCTTGTCGGCGACATACTGGTAGATCAGGCCGGGGCTGACGCCCGCCTTGCGCGCGATGTCGAGAATGGTGGTGCGGTGAAACCCGTTGCGGGAGAAGAGCTCGACCGCCGCCGTGACGATCTGGCCGCGGCGGCGCTTGACGAGCGCCTCGTCGGCGACCTGGCTCTTGATGCCCGAGAGCCGGTCTAAATCCTGGTCGGATGGCTGAACCATTGTCTCCGCCTTCCATCTGTCGGTCCGCGCGCGGGCGCGCTTGCATTTCTCCGCCGGCGCGCGGACGCACCCCGCCCGCGATCGGCGCTACATCAAGCCGCCGCCGTCGATGACGATCGACTGGCCGGTGACGGCGGCCGAACTCGGCAGGCAGAGCCAGGCGACCGCGTCGGCGACCTCGACCGGATCGACCAGCCGGCCCTGCGGATTGGTCGCCACGATTTCCGCGAGCGCGGCCTCGCGCGTGCGCTTCGTCTTGGCGACGATGTTATCGAGCGCGTCGCGCACGATGTCGGTGTCGGTATAGCCCGGGCAGACCGCGTTGAACGTGATCGGCGCCTTCGCGTATTCGCGCGCGAGCGCGCGCGTCAGCCCGATGAGGCCGTGCTTGGCCGCGCAATAGGCCGCGCAATAGGCGAGCCCCGTCAGCCCGGCGACCGAGGCCACGTTGACGACGCGGCCGAAGCCTTGCTCGATCATGCTCTTGACGACCTCGCGGCAACACAGAAACGCGCCGGTCAGATCGACATTCATGACGTCGTTCCACATCGCGAGCTCGGTGCGCGAAAATGGCGCCGCCTTCGCGATGCCGGCATTGTTGACCAGGATCGCGATCGGACCGGAGCGCGCGGCGGCGGAGGCAAATCCGGCCTGGATCGCGGCCACGTCGCTCACGTCGAAGGCCTCGGCGGCGATGCGCGTTTGGTGGCGACCGGCGAGCGAGGCGACGCTCGCTTCGAGCCTCGACTTGTCGCGGCCGGTCAGCGTCACGTCGGCGCCGAGCGCGGCCAGCTTGTCGGCGATCGCAAGCCCGATGCCGCGCCCGCCGCCCGTGACCAGCGCGTGTCGTCCAGCCAGCGGCTTTGCATCCGCGATGCCCTTGCCCACCATGATGCGATCTCCCTTGTGTTCTTGGTCGGGGTCCGGATCGGACGTCCGAACGCGACGGCGCGCGCATGCCGTTGTCCGCGCGTCGGCGCGGGTTGAGTCAGCCGGACGGCCACGACCGGCGGACACGCCCGAAATATACTTGTTCCGCCGCGACTGGTCCGCGCCCGCCACCGAGGACGGCACGGCGCGGACCGCCACTCTTCTCCAGCGCTTCCTCCCGCGCTTGGTCTTGCAGCTTGCCTTAATTGCCTTCGAATTTCGGCTGTTGCTTGTTGGCGAAGGCCACATAGGCGCGGTGGAAATCCTGCGTCTGCATGCAGATCGCCTGCGCCTGCGCCTCGGCCTCGATGCACTCGCCGAGCCCGGCGCTCCATTCCTGCCAGATCATCTTCTTGGTCATGGCGTGGCCGAAGGTCGGACCGTCGGCGAGGTTGTGAGCGAGCTTGGTGGCGGCGGCGAAGACCTCCTCGGGCGCGTGCAGCGAGTTGTAATAGCCGATGCGCTCGGCCTCCTCTCCACCCATGACGCGGCCGGAATAGAGCAGCTCCGCGGCGCGGCCGAGACCGACGAGACGCGGCAGCAAGGTGCACGCGCCCATGTCGGCGCCGGCCAGGCCCACGCGCACGAACAGGAAGGCGACCTTCGAACGCGCGGTGCCGAGGCGGATGTCGGAAGCACAGCCGAGCATCGTGCCGGCGCCGGCGCACACGCCGTCGATCGCGGCGATGATCGGCTGCGGACACGAACACATCGCGCGGACGGTGTCGCCGGTCATGCGCGTGAATTCGAGCAGTTCCGGCATCTTCATCTTGGTCAGCGGGCCGATGATCTCGTGCACGTCGCCGCCGGAGCAGAAATTACCGCCCTCGCCGGTGATGACGATGCTCTTGACGTCCTTGGCATAGACCAGGTTCTGGAACAGGTCGCGCAACTCGCCATAGGAATCGAACGTCAGCGGGTTCTTCTTGTCCGGGCGGTTGAGCGTCAGCGTCGCGACCTTGCCCTCGACGGTCCAGAGGAAGTGCTTGGCCTTGTATTCGGCGGCCTTGAATTCACGCATGGAATTTTCCTTTCAGGTTCGGATAGAAACAAACGATCAGCCGACCATCGCCAGGCCGCCATTGACGCTGAGCACCTGCCCGGTGATGTAGCTGGCGCGATCGGAAGCCATGAACACGATCGCGTCGGCGACCTCGGAGGGCTTGCCGAAGCGGCGCATCGGAATGGCGCGCAGGAACGCCTCGAGGAACTTCTCGGGTTCCGATTTCAGCAGCGGCGTGTCGGTAGGGCCGGGACAGATGCAATTGACGGTGATGCCGTGGCGCGCGCCCTCGCGCGCGAGCGACTTGGTCAGCGCGATCAAGCCGCCCTTGGCGGCCGAATAGACGCTCTCGCCGAGCGAGCCGACGCGGCCGGCGTCGCTCGACACATTGACGATGCGGCCGCTCTTCTTCTCGATCATGGAGGGGAAGAAGGCGCGGATGAGCTCGATCGGCCCCATCAGGTTGAGCCCCATGACCTTGGCGATGAAGGCGTCGTCGTTGTCGACGAAGGGCTGAATGTGGCCCCAGCCGGCGACATTGGCGATCACGTCGACGCGGCCGCGGCTCGCCAGCACCTTGTCGCGCGCGGCGGCGATCGAGGCCTTGCTGGTCACGTCGAGCTGGACGAACTCCGCCTTGCCGCCCTTGGCGCGAATGGCCTCGGCGGCGGCCGCGCCAGTCGCCGCGTTGATGTCGCAGAGAAGAACGTCGGCGCCGCCCGCCGCGAAAGCCTCGACGGTGGCAAGGCCGATCCCCGACGCGCCGCCCGTCACCAACACAACCTTATTGTCGAACTTCATTGCCGCTGCTCCTGTTGACCAAACACTGCCTTGTTGATGAAACCGTGCCGTATGATGGCTTCCACGCCGATGCCGCGTTCGACGATGGTTTCGCGCGCCGTGACGCGCGTTGCGCGGCGCATGCGCGAAGCGTCATCGAAATGGCGCGCCGCTGAAACGTCTCCCGAGGCGCCCAACAGCCACGCCAGATGCTCACAAGACGAGATGCTTGCGGGCCGCGCTCATTGGTTGGCGAGATACCCCCGGTGAAACCTGATGATGATGCGCGCCATGAGAGTCCCATGAAGCGCGGGTAAAGTGCTTTCCCATCCGCCCCACGAGGCGCCTGGGCTCCGCCTTTGGGTTCGGATGGTACGACAGCCCCCTTGTCGAAGTCCGGCTGAATGAATACTCATTCATTTCTGGGCTGTCAATATTCTCCATCCCCTTCACGGGAAACGGCGTCGGAAGGCTCGCGATTTGGCGGACCAAAGCCACGAAATCTAAATGACTTAGCTGATGGCGGCGGCGAGGAGTTCCCCTGGCCTGCTTGTCGGCGCGCTCACCGGCGACCTTCATCGCCCGGCGCGGCGGAACCATGCCGCGATGCCGTCGCCCCGGCCGGAAACACGGATGCGCGCGTCACGCCCGCGCATGACAGGTGAGCGAGTCGAATCATCGCGCATCCCGCGCGTCGGATCGCGCCGCCGCGCGAAGCGAACCCCGCGCGGCGCGGCGTCACGCCCGGCGCATCACGCCCCTGAGCATCACCTCGCGTAGCGCCTCGGTCAGATCGCGGCCGGTGATGTCGCGCGGCCGACGGTGCCATTCGAGCAGCACCCCGTCATGACCGGCCATGACGATGGCGGTGAGCTGGCGCGCGTCGAGATCGTCGCGAAAGACGCCGGTCTTCTGCCCCTCGGCGATCAGGCGTCCGACCTGCTCGTACATCAGGCCGTAAATCTTCTGCACGCTCGCCTCGATCTCGCCGTCGGTTCCGGCGAATTCGATCGACACCAGGATCAGCAGCAGCACGTAGAGCGGCCGCGTCAGTCCGAGCATCGACTGGCCGTGGATGAACCTCGTCAATCGCGTTTCCGCCGAAGGGCCGGCGCTATCAACATTGCCCTCGACCGGATCGACGACAAAGCGCCGCGCCTGTTCGAGCAGCGTCAGCATGATCGCTTCCTTGGTCTTGTAGTAGAAGTAGATCGCTCCCTTGGTCAGGCCCGCCTTGGCGGCGATCTGATCGATCGTGGTGGCGCGGTAGCCGTTGCGCACGAACAATTCGAGCGCGCCGGCCAGGATTTTCTCCGTGCTTGAAATCCGTTGTTCTTCTTTTCGATTTGGTTTTTTCATGACAATTTCCATTGCGATTTCAATGCAATTTTCGACACGATTTCCGATGCAATGCGCGAAGCCCGACGAGGCATCGCGGCGTGCGTCGTTCCGATCGTCGGTCGACGAGTTCGCCCACGCGCCAAAATCGCGAATAGCGACGGCGCTTGAACTCGTCTCGCCCGACCGGGAGCCCACCCGCGCGGGCATTTTTTCAGATCGTCGAGCAATTGCAATTGTGTGTTACGCTTGTTTTGTTGGAACGATCCCCCGCCGCCACATTTGATTTCCGGTCCCGCATGACAATCCGCTCCCTCGAACGTCTCTTCGCGCCGCGCGCCATCGCCGTCATCGGCGCGTCCAACACGCCCAAGAAGGCGGGCAACGTCATCATGCGAAACCTGCTCGAGGGCGGGTTTTCCGGCCCGATCATGCCGGTCAACGCACGGCATCGGGCGGTCGCGGGCGTCTTCAGCTATCCGAATGTGGCGAGCCTGCCCGAAACGCCCGACCTTGCCATCATTGCAACCCCCACCTCCACATTACCCGCGCTGATTGCCGAGCTGGAACAGAGGGGCACGCAGACTGCCGTCGTGTTGGCGCCCTCGCGCGAAACCGGCGACGAATCGGGCCCGCTCGCGCCGGACGCGCTGCGCGATCTCGCCGCGCGCCATCGCCTGCGCATCCTTGGCGCGGGCAGCATCGGCCTCCTGGTGCCGAGCGCGGGGCTGAACGCCAGCCTGTCGCCGGTCAAGATCGGCACCGGGCGTATCGCCTTCGTCTCGCAATCGGGCGCGCTGTGCACCGCCGTGCTCGACTGGGCGCGACCGAAGGGCATCGGCTTTTCCCATTTCGTTTCGCTCGGCGAGAGTTCCGACATCGATTTCGGCGACGTCCTCGACTATCTCGGCAACGATCCGCAGGTGCGCGCCATTCTGCTCTATATCGAGACGCTGCGCGAACGGCGGAACTTCATGGCGGCGGCGCGGCACGCGGCGCGGAACAAGCCGGTGCTGGTGGTCAAGACCGGCGAGCGGCGGGCTTCGCCCGCGGCCGTCGCGGCGCGCGCGGCCACGCTCACGCAAATGATGATCACGCCCGACGACGTCTACAGCGCGGTCATCCGCCGCGCCGGCATGCTGCAGGTCTACGATATCGACGAACTGTTCGCCGCCGTCGAAACGCTCGCCCGCGTCCGGCGCGTCGCGGGCGACCGGCTCGCGGTCCTCGCCAATGGCGGTGGGCTCGGCGTGATGGCGACCGACGCGATGCGCGAAAGCGACGCCCACATCGCCGAACTCGGGCCGGCGACCGTGGCGCGCCTCAACGGCGTGCTCGGCAAGAAATGGTCGCGCACCAACCCGATCGATCTCGATGTCACGGCCGCGCCCAAACGCTACGCCGACGCGCTTGAGGTTCTTGTCAATGACGAGACCATCGACGCGACGCTGGTGATGCATTCGCCCAATGCCTTGTCGCTGTCGGACGACGCGGCCAAGGCGATCATCGGCACGACGCAGCAGCATGGCGGCCTCGTGCTCACCTCCTGGATCGGCGGCGAGATCGTTGAACCGGCGCGGCGGATGTTCGCGCAAGCCGGTCTGCCGACCTATGAGACGCCCGGCCAGGCCGTGCGCGCGTTCCTCCACATGGTGCGCTACAACCGCAATCAGGAAATCCTGATGCAGACGCCGCCGTCGGTGGCCTCGGATTTCGTCCCGCGCGTCGAGGAGGCGCGCGCGATCGTTCAGCGCGCGATCGCGGAAAGCGACGGCGTGCTGTCGGGCCCGGCGGCCAAGTCCGTGCTCGCGGCCTACGATATCCCGACCGTCACCAGCCGTTTCGCGCGGACGCCGGAGGAAGCCGGCGCCGCGGCCGCGGAAATCGAGTTTCCCTGCGGCCTGACTATCATCTCGCGGGATATCCCGCACAAATGGGAGGTCGGCGGCGTCGCGCTGCAATTGCGCACGCGCGAGGCGGTCGTGGCCGCCGCGCGGCAGATGCTCGACCAGGTCTCGCGCGCGGTCGAGGGCGCGCGGATCGACGGCTTCTCGGTCCAACGCATGACGACGCTGCCCCACGCGCGCCAACTCATCATCGGCGTCGCGACCGATCCGCTGTTCGGTCCGATGATCGCGGTCGGACATGGCGGCCGCACGGCGGAGGCGCTGCGCGACCACTCCGTCGGCCTGCCGCCGTTGAACATGCCGCTCGCCGCCGAGCTGATTTCGCGCTCGCGCGTGATCCATCTGCTCGACGCGCATTTCGGGCGACCGGCGGTCGACATCGACGCGCTGTGCCGCACGCTCGTCAAGATCTCCCAATTGGTGGTCGACATTCCCGAAATCACCGCGCTCGACATCAATCCGCTGTTGATCGACGAGGCGAGCCTCGTGGCGGTCGACGCCGAGATCCGCGCCGAGGCAACCCCCGGACCCGATTATCAGCGCCTGGCGATCAGGCCCTATCCGAAATGGCTGGAGGAACCTTCAACGCTGCGCGACGGACGGCCCATTTTGCTGCGGCCGATCCGACCCGAGGACGAGGACGCCCATCAGCGGCTGATGGCGCGCATGACGCCGGAAGACATTCGCCTGCGCTTCTTCCGCCACATCACCACCTTCGAGCATGTCGAAATGGCGCGGCTGACGCAGATCGACTACGATCGCGAGATGGCGTTCATCGCCACCGCCTTGGGCGCGGACGGCAAGCCGGAAACGCTGGGCGTCGTGCGCACCATCACCGATTCCGACAACGAGGAGACCGAATTCTCGGTGCTGGTTCTTTCCGGTCTCAAGGGCCAGGGCCTCGGCCGCATCCTGATGGAGAAGATGATCCGCTACTGTCGAGGACGGGGCACGCGCTACATGGTCGGGCAGATCCTCGCGGAGAACACCGGGATGCTGCGCCTGGCGCGCGTGCTCGGTTTCGAGCGTCGGCGCGGTCCCGACGACGATGTCATCGAAATGCGCCTTGTCCTCAACGAAGCGCCGGCGAGCGAACGCGCACCACCTCCGAATTGAACGCCGGCCGCCGCGCATCGCCTGCTTTGACCGCTTTGCCCCGCGCGGGAAGAGGCGCCGAGCGCGACTGCATTCTATTCGCAAACTAATTTTGCGTGTGCCGAGTTGTCCTTGCAATGCGCGGGTTGACCAACATATTAGTCAGCCGGTATGTTGAACCTAAAGTAATTGGAGGGCAGATCACGCCGCGCGTTTCACCCACGCGATTTGGACGGATTTCAAGATAGGGCTTGGCGCAAAGGAAATACGGGAACGGTCGGCGAGCCCGCCGAAGGCGCTTCTTCTTGTTGGCGCGATCGGCCCGCGATGTTTTCCGCACCGCGAGGCCCGCTCGGCGATGCGATTGGCGCGGCACACGGATCCATCATGCCATCACGATCGCCCCCGCCGCCGGACCGGCCGCGACTTGGGAGCTCCCCTGAACTCAAGCCACACCGCGGCGCGCCATCGCGCGGCAAAATGACAAAATGAGAAGACGCGCACGAGAATGAATCCATGATCGCCAGGCATCGCGCGACACCAGCCGGCGTCCGGTCACGCATCACGGGCGGGGCCCGCGCGCCTCGCCCGCAAATCGCTGGAAATTTGGAGGAGCGCCGCACATGATGAACATGGCGCCGACGACTGGAATTGACCCGATGTTCGCCGCGCCGGCCCTCGGCGTCACCGGCATCGCGTGCCGCGCCGGGATGCCGGGCGGCGCTGGGCTCCCTCAACGCGGCAAGGCGAGGACACCACTATGATGCAGGTTCAACGAATTGACGGACAGCACGGACCCGAGCTCGCCTTTCCGCCGGGTTTCAATGTCGCGAGCGCCCTGATCGACCGACACGTCGCGGAGGGCCGCGCGGCAAAGGTCGCGATTCTCACCCTCGCCGAGAGCGTCACTTACGAGGCACTGCGCGCGGGCGCGAACCGCTACGCCAACGCAATGCTCGGGCTCGGTCTCAAGCCCGGCGACCGCGCGCTGTTGATCATCAAGGACGCGCCGGAATTCTTTTTCGCCTTCTGGGGCGCGGTGAAAGCCGGCATCATTCCGGTGCCGCTCAACACCATGCTCACGCCGGACGACTACAAGTTCATCATTGCCGATTCAGGCGCGAAGGCGCTGTTCTATTCGGAGGAATTCGCCGACCGCGTCACCGTCGCCATCGCCGCCGCCTCGCCCGCGATCGCCATGCGCGCGCGCGACGGCGAGACCAGCCTGCACGCCATCGCCGCGGCGCATTCGGCCGAATTCGAAACCCGCGAGGCCTCCGCCGAGGCGGAATGCTTCTGGCTCTATTCCTCCGGCACCACCGGGCGGCCGAAGGGCGTCATCCATGTCCATCGCGATATCGTGGCGACGTGCCAGTTCTATGCCGTCGAGGTGCTCGGCGCCCAGGAAGGCGACATCTTCTATTCGATCCCGCGCCTGTTCTTCGCCTATGGCCTCGGCTGCGCGATGACGTTTCCGCTCTGGGTCGGCGGCACCGCGCTCCTCGATCCCCGTCGGCCGACGCCGGAAAGCGCCGTCGAATTGATCGTCAAATTCAAGCCCACCGTTTTCGCCGCCGTGCCGACATTCCTTGCCGCCCTGCTCGCGGCCTCGGCGGTCACCGCGGACGATCTCAAATGCCTGCGCCGCTGCGTCTCCGGCGGCGAGGCGCTGCCCGAGGAATTGCAGAAGCGCTGGCTGCGCGTCGCCCCCGTTCCGATCACCGACGGCATCGGCTCGACCGAGGCGCTCCACATCTACATTTCCAATTCGATCACCGACATCCGGCCCAATGCCTCGGGCCGCGTCGTGCCCGGTTACCAAGCGCGCATTCTCGACGAGAAGGGCGCCGAGATCGGCGACGACAGTCCGGGGCGGTTGTGGATCAAGGGACCGTCGGTGACCGCGCGCTATTGGAACAATCCCGAAAAGACGGCGACCGCCATCGTCGACGGCTGGCTCGACACCGGCGACACCTATCAGCGCGACGCGGAGGGCTACTACTACTATCGCGGTCGCAACGACGACATGCTCAAGGTCGGCGGCATCTGGGTCTCGCCGTTCGAGGTCGAGGGCGCGCTGATGGCCCATCCCGAGATCGTGGAGGCCGCCGTCGTCGGACGCGCCGACGAGAGCCAATTGGTCAAGCCCGAGGCGTGGATCGTGCTCAAGGATCCCAATCGCGCCAGCGAGAAGCTCGCCGACGCCATCCGCGAGCACTGCAAGAGCGTGCTGGCGCCCTATAAATATCCGCGCTGGATTCACTTCGTCGACGTCCTGCCCAAGACGGCGACCGGCAAGATCCAGCGCTTCAAGCTGCGACAGGGCTGACGCGCGGTCGAGCAAGCGGGGCGATCCGGCATGCCGTTCAAGTTCGAGCCAGTGTCGTTGCCGGAGGAGGCCGAGGAGCTGCGCCTGGCGGTGCGGCAATTTCTCGCCGACCGCCTCGCCGACTTCACCGCCGAGCAGCGCACGGCCTCGTGGGACGGTTTCGACCCGGAATTCAGCCGGGCCGTCGGCGCGCGCGGCTGGATCGGCATGACCTGGCCGCGCGCCTATGGCGGCGGCGAGCGCTCCGCGCTCGATCGTTATGTCGTGATCGAGGAAATGCTCGCGGCCGGCGCGCCCGTCGCGGCGCATTGGTTCGCCGACCGCCAGAGCGGTCCGCTGCTGCTGCGCTACGGCAGCGAGGCGCAGCGGCGCGAGCTGTTGCCGAAAATGGCGCGCGGCGAGCTTCATTTCGCGATCGGCATGAGCGAGCCGGACGTGGGCTCCGACGTTGCCTCCGTCCGCACGCGCGCGCGCCCGACCGCCGACGGCTGGGTCGTCAACGGCACCAAGATCTGGACCACCAACGCGCACCGCGCCCATTACATGGTCGCGCTGGTGCGCACTTCGGGGGAGACCGCCGATCGCCACGCCGGCCTCTCGCAGATCCTGATCGACCTGTCCGCGCCCGGCGTCACCGTGCGGCCGATCAAGGACATGGCCGGCCGCGCGCACTTCAACGAAGTCTCGTTCGAGGATGTCGCCCTACCGGCGGCCGCGCTGATCGGCAGCGAGGGCGACGGATGGAAACAGGTGATGGCGGAGCTCGCCTATGAGCGCAGCGGACCGGAGCGCTATCTCTCGAGCCTGCAATGCCTAATCCTGATGATCGACGCGGCCGTGAGCGCGCCCGCCGACGAGCGGCTGGCGGTCGCGATCGGGCGCGCGGTCGCCCATCTCGCGGTGCTGCGGCAGATGTCGCTTTCCGTCGCCGGACAATTGCAAGCGGGCCTTGCGCCCAATCTCGAAGCCGCCCTGGTGAAGGACCTCGGCACGACATTCGAGCAGTCGCTGATCGAGATCGTCCACGACGCGCTCGCCATCGCGCCCTCGCCGGACGGCACGCAAGCCGAAAGGGTGCTCGCCCGGCTGATGCAGCTCGCGCCGTGTTTTTCGCTGCGCGGGGGCACGCGCGAAATCTTGCGCGGGATCATCGCGCGGGGATTGGGGCTGAGATGAGCGAAACCGCGCGCCTGATCGCCGATTTGATCGAAGGGCTGCTCGCCGACGCCGTCGACGCCGACATGCTGGCGCGCGCCGAGGAAGGCGCCGTGCCCGCCGATCTCTGGGCGGCGCTGGAGACGAACGGTCTGACCGCAATGCTCGCCGAAGGTCCCGAGGCCGAAATCGGCTGGCGCGACGCGTTCATCGTCGTCGCCGCGGCCGGGCGGCACTCTCTGCCGCTGCCACTCGCCGAGTCGATCGGCGCGACGGCGCTGCTCGCGATGACCGGTCTCGATGCTCCAGAAGGTCCCGTGACGATCGCGCCGTGGTCGCCGGACAATCGCCTCGCGCTTAGTCGCAAGGCGGATGGATGGCGCGCCGACGGCGCGGTGGCGCGCGTGCCCTGGGGCCGTTTCGCCCGCCATGTCGTCGTCGACGTCGTGCACGAGGGCGAGCGCGGGATCGCCCGCGTCGCGCTGGAGCACGGAAGGATCGACCCGGGCGTCAATCTGGTCGGCGAGCCCCGCGACTTCATCGTGTTCCATGACGCGGCGGCCGAAATCGCCGACAGCCCGCCGATCTTCGGCGATCACGCCGTGGAACTCGTCGGCGCGATGCTGCGCGCCGGGCAAATGGCGGGCGCGATCGACGCCATCCTGCGTCGATCGATCGCCTATGCCGGCGAGCGCCGGCAATTCGGCAAACCGATCGGCGCCTTCCAGGCGGTCCAGCACATGCTCGCGCAACTCGCCGAGGAAAGCGCCGCGGCCACCATTGCGGCCGAACAGGCGTTCCTTGCCCTCGACACGGGGCGCGATGCCCTGTTCGCGGCCGCGACGGCCAAGCTGCGCGCGGGCGAGGCGGCCGGCCGCGCCATGGCGATCGCCCACGAGGTTCATGGCGCGATGGGCTTCGCGGGCGAGCACCCGCTGCATCACGCGACGCGGCGGCTGATGGCCTGGCGCGCGGAGTTCGGCGCCGAAACCGTCTGGGCGCGACGCCTCGCCGCGATGGTGATACCGGGCGGCGGCGACGGGCTCTGGCCGTTCCTCACCGCCGCGCAAACGGACGCCAACGAAAGGGACACGCCGTCATGAGCGACTTCTTGCTGTGGGAGGAAGACGACGGCGTCGTCACGCTGACGATGAACCGCCCCGAGGAACGCAACGCGCTGAGCGACGAGACGCAGTTCTCCGCCTTCGAGACCGCCTTCGCGCGCGTCAACGCAACGCCCTCCATCCGCGTCGTGATCCTGACCGGCGCGGGAAGCGCGTTCTGCGCCGGCGGCAATGTCAAGGACATGATCAACCGCGCGGGCCTGTTCGGCGGCGATCCGATGGAAGTCCGCCGCCGCTACCGCGCCGGCATTCACCGCATTCCGCTCGCCATCGACCGGCTCGAAGCCCCGCTGATCGCCGCGGTCAACGGCCCGGCCATGGGCGCGGGTTGCGATCTGGCCTGCATGTGCGACATTCGCGTCGCCTCGCGCCAGGCCTCTTTCGGCGAAATCTTCGTCAAGCTCGGCCTCATTCCGGGCGACGGCGGCTGCTGGTTCCTGCAACGGGCCGTCGGCTACGCCAAGGCGGCCGAGATGGTGCTGACCGGAGAGCCCATCACGGCGGAGGAGGCGCTCGCCTGCGGACTGGTGTCGAAGGTGACGACGCCGGAGACGCTGATGGAGGAGGCGCGCAAGCTCGCGCGCCGCATCGCCGTCAACCCGGCCGACGCCGTGCGCATGGCGAAGGCCTTGCTGCGGGAATCGCGCGACAGCTCCATGCGCAATGCGCTAGAAATGGCGGCGGCCTATCAGGCGATCACGCATCACAGCGAGGACCACGCGGCCTTTCTGGCGCGCCTTTCCAAGAAGCAGACCTGACCTTTTCGCAAGCGAGGACCAGCCATGACCATCGATCCCGTCGTCATTGTCGGCGCGGCGCGCACGCCCATGGGCGGATTTCAGGGCGATCTCGCCTCCCTGACCGCGCCCCAGCTCGGCTCCGCCGCGATCAAATCCGCGCTCGAACGCGCCAATGTCGCGGGCGCCGACGTCGACGAGGTGATCATGGGCTGCGTTCTTCCCGCCGGCCAGGGCCAGGCGCCGGCGCGCCAGGCAAGCCGCGGCGCCGGACTGCCCGACGCCGCCGGCTGCACCACCATCAACAAGATGTGCGGATCGGGCATGAAGGCGGCCATGCTGGCGAACGATCTGCTGCTGGCCGGCGCCAACCGCGTGATGATCGCCGGCGGCATGGAAAGCATGACCAACGCGCCCTATCTGCTCGACCGCGCGCGCGGCGGCTATCGCATGGGCCACGGCCGCGTGCTCGATCACATGTTTCTCGACGGTCTCGAGGATGCCTATGATCGCGGCCGGCTGATGGGAACTTTCGCCGAGGACACGGCGCGGGCCTATCAATTCACTCGCGAACAGCAGGACGAATTCGCCATCACCAGCCTCAAGCGCGCGCGCGGCGCGATCGACGACGGCTCGTTCGCCGGCGAGATCACACCGGTCGCGGTCAAGAGCGGCAAGACCAGCGCCGTCATCGCCATCGACGAGCAGCCGAAGAAGGCGAGCCTCGACAAGATCGCGACGCTCAAACCCGCCTTCCGCGAGGGCGGCACGGTGACGGCGGCCAACTCCTCCTCGATCTCGGATGGCGCCGCGGCGCTGGTGCTGATGCGGCGGTCGGAAGCCGAACGCCGCGGGCTCGCGCCGCTCGCGACCCTGCTCGGCCACGCGACGCACGCCCAAGAGCCGGCGTTGTTCACGACCGCGCCGGTCGGCGCCATCGGCAAGGTGCTCGACAGGGTTCGCTGGACGAGCCGCGATGTCGACCTCTACGAGATCAACGAGGCCTTCGCGGTCGTGACGATGGTGGCGATGCGCGACCTCGACCTGCCGCACGACAAGGTGAACGTCCATGGCGGCGCCTGCGCGCTCGGCCATCCGATCGGGGCCTCCGGCGCGCGCATCATGGTCACGCTTCTGGCTTCGCTGCGGAAATACGGTCTCAAGCGCGGCGTCGCCGCGCTGTGCATCGGCGGCGGCGAGGCGACGGCCGTGGCGCTGGAGCTCGCCTGATCGTTCCGCTCAGGCGTTGCGCCAGCGCGGCGGACGCTTTTCCTGGAAGGCCACCAGGCCTTCGAGGCAATCATGCGTCTTGACCAGGTCGACGCCGCAGGCCTTCTCCACTTCATCGAGCCGGGCCGCGACCCGCCGCGCCATCGCGTCGCGCGCCGCGCGCACCGCGAAGCGCAGCGCGCAGGCGCTGTGCGCGGCGAGATGCTGATCGAAATAGGCGAGCGCCGCGGCCTCCGGATCGTCGGCGACGCGATCGACGACGCCGAGCGCGAGCGCCTCGTCGGCGGCGAGGCTCCGGCCCGAGAACAAGATATCGTCGGCGACCGCCTGCCGCGTCCGTTCCGGCAGGAGGCAGCTCGCCGCCGGCGCGAATACGCCGAGCTTGATTTCCGGCTGACCGACCTTGGCGTCCGTCGCCGCGAAGATCAGGCTGCCCGCCAGCGCGACCTCGAGGCCGCCGCCGAGGCATTGGCCCTTCACCGCGACGAGAATGGGAGAGGGGAAATACAGCATGCGCTTGAGGAGCCCGTGCAAGGCCGCGAGCATGCCGGCCATCTGATCGGGGAAATGTTCCTCGATGCTCGCGCCGAAGGAGAAATGCGGGCCCGCGGCGTCGAGCAGCACCGCCGAAATGTCGGGATTGTCGCGGTGGGCGACAAGCGCGGCGTCGAGCGCGGCGATCATCGCCGCGTCGACGATGTTGGCCTTCGGCCGGTTCAGGCGCAGGCGCAGGAGCTTGCCGTCGCGGTCAAGCCAGGATTGGATCGGCGATGCGGTCATTGTCGTACTCCTCGTTCAAATGATCATGTCGGCGCGGCGGCTCGGTCACGGCCTCGCCGCGCGGGGCAAGCCCGCCTCCAAGCCTATTTGCTGGACGCCTTGCCGGCGTTGTCGGGATAGGCGTAGAAGCCCCGGCCGGTCTTTCGGCCCCAGTCACCTTTCTCGTACATCTCCTTCAACAGCCGGTTGGGCTTGGCCGTCTCGACGCCCGTTTCCTCGTATTCGTCGAGCCGGGCGAGATAAGAGACGTCGATGCCGGTCATGTCGAGCAGGCGAAACGGCCCGACCGGATGGCCGAGCCCCTTGGTGACGGCGAGATCGATGTCCTCGGCCGAGGCGTATCCCTCCTCGAGCAGGCTGATCGCCTCGCGGGTGAGCGCGCGGAAGACGCGGTTGACGATGAAGCCGGGGATTTCCTTGCGCAGCAACACCGGCACCTTGCCGATGCGCCGGCAGAACGCCGTGACCGCCTCGATCACCTCCGCCGACACGGCCGGATGGACGACGATTTCGACGAGTTCCATCACCAGCGCGGGATTGAAGAAATGAATGTTGAGCACGCGCTCGGGGCGGCGCGTGATCCCGGCGAGCCGCGAGGCGCGCATGCTGGAGGAATTGGTGCCGAAAATCACGCCGGGCGGACATATCGCATCGAGCGCGCGAAAGAGTTCCTCCTTCGCCTCGATTTTCTCGATAATCGCCTCGATGACGAGACCGGCCCCCGCGACCGCGCGCGCGAGGTCGCCGGTGACTTCGAGATTGGCGAGCGCGGCGCGACTGTCTTCCTCGGTGATGCGTCCCTTGGCCACCCGCTCGCCGAGATATTGCGTGAAGAAGTCCGCCGCCTGGCGCAGGCCCTCCTCGCGGGCGTCGTTGAGCCCGACCTTGAGACCGCGCAGCGCGCATTGCAACGCGATCTGCCGGCCCATCGCGCCGGCGCCGATAATCGCGACCTTGTCTATCTCCATTTCGTTCCCCTTCAACTCGATACGGGCTTGCGCGCCGAAAAGGCCGCGACGCCCTGCTTGCGTTCCTTGTCGGCGTAACAGGCGTCCGACAACGCGATGTCGGCGGCCGCCGCGCGTTCGAGATCGAGCGCGTTGTCGATGGCGCGCCGTGCCGCGCGAACCGCGACCTGGCGATTGGCGAGGATCGCGCCGGCGATGTCCTCGGCAGCCGCCATCAGATCACCGGACGGCACGACGCGGTTGACGATGCCGAAACGCAAGGCGGTCTCGGCGTCGATTGGCCGCGCGGTCAGGATGATTTCCTTGGCGCGCGCCGCGCCGATCAGCTTCGGCAATTTGCGGCAGCCGCCGGCGGCCGGGATGAGGCCCCATTTCGTCTCCGGCAGACCGAAGCTCGAGCGCGGCGTCGTTACGATCATGTCGCAGGCGAGCGCGATCTCGAATCCGCCGGCGAGGCAATGGCCGTCGACCAGCGCGATCGACGGCTTGGTCCTCGCGTCGAGTTCGGCGTACATCGGAAACAGCTCGCCGTGGCGATAGGCCTCGGCTTGCGCGTCGGACAACGATTGCCGCTCCTTGAGATCGACGCCGACGGAAAAGGCCTTGCCGCCCGCGCCCGCGACGAGGACGAGATCGACGCCATCGTCGCTTTCCACGTCGCGAACCGCCGCGCGCAGCGCCTTTGTCATCGCCCGGTCGATGGCGTTGAGCGCCGCCGGCCGGTTCAATGTCAGGACCGCGATGCGATCCTCGCGCTTGGTCAATAGGATTTCGTCCGCCATCGTATCCCCCGCCCGCGCTCCCGCGCCGTCATCGCTCGCGCCTGATCACCATCGCCGTGGTCACGCCGCCGCCGCCGCAGATCGCCGCGACGCCGAGTTCCTTGTCGTGGCGGCGCAGGATGTTGTCGAGCGTCATGACGATGCGCGCGCCCGAAATGCCGGTCGGATGGCCGAGCGCGATGGCGCCGCCGAAGACGTTCACCTTGTCTCGGTCCCATCCGAGCATGCGCTCATTGGCGAGCATCTGCGCGGCGAAGGCCTCGTTCACCTCGATGAAATCGACATCCTTGAGCGCGAGGCCGGCGGCGGCGAGCGCGCGCGGGATCGAGACGCCCGGCCCCTCGCCCATCACCGCCGGCTCGACCGCCGTCTGCGCCGAGGCGACGATCGAAAACAGCGGCGCGTGTCCCCTCGCCCGCGCATGCGCGCGCGTGGTCAGCACGATCGCGCAGGCGCCGTCGCCCATGCCGCAGGAATTGCCGGCCGTGACGCTGCCATCCTTCTTGAACACGGGCTTGAGCTTGCCCAGCCGGTCGACATTGGTGTCGGGCCGGATGGTCTCGTCGCGCGCGAACGGGGCGGTCTCCTCGCCGCGACGCGAGGGCAAGTCCAGCGGAACGATCTCGCATTCCGTCCAGCCCGCGGCCTGGGCGTGGGCCGCTTTGGCGTGTGACTGGGCGGCGAAGAGATCGAGCTCGGCGCGGCTAAGTTGATATTTCTCGACGAGGTTCTCCGCCGTCATGCCCATGCCGAAGCCGCACAGCGGATCGATCGTATCGCTCCACGAATCGTGAAGAATCTTGTCGCCATGGCGGAACCCTTCCCAGCGCGCGTTCTTGAGAAGGTACGGCATGGTGCTCATCGATTCCATGCCGCCGGTGACGATGAAGCGTCCGCCGCCGCCGGCGAGTTCGCGCGCGGCGAGCATCATCGTCTTCATCGCCGACGGGCAGGCCATGTTGACGGTGAACGCCGGCACGTCGGTCGGCACGCCGCCGCGCACCGCGGCGGTGCGCGCCGGATTGGGACCGTTGCCGGCCTGGCGGCAATTGGCGAAGATCACCTGGTCGATGTCGCGTCCATCAACGCCCGCGCGCGCGATCGCGCCGCCGATCGCGACCGCGCCGAGATCGAAAGCCGCGACATCGCGCGCCGTCCCGCCGAATCCGCCGATCGCGGTGCGCGCCGCGCCGATCGCGACGATATCGTCGTCCTTCATGAGCCCTTCTCCGTGATCATGCGCTCACAGTCCGTAGACCGCGGCGGCGTTGCGATGCAGCACCTTGTCCGCCACCTTTTCCGTCAATCCCAATTCGTTGCGAATGACGTTGATGGAATCGCCGTGCAGGATCGCCGGGTAATTGGTTCCGTACAGCACCTTGTTCTGCCCGCGCGTCTTGATGAATTGGATCAGGCTCGGTTCGAGATATTTCGGATGGTGCGCGTCGATGCCGAGATAGACGTTCTCATGCTTCCAGGCGAGCGAGATCATCTCCTCGGTCCACGGCCAACCGGTATGCGCGCCGATCAGCTTCAATTCGGGGAAGTCGAGCGCGACGATGTCGAGATGGATCGGCCGCCCGAGCTCGTTCGGCATGTGTTCGGCCGAATGGCCGACCTGCATCGACACCGGAATGCCGAGCTCGACGCATTTGGCGTAGAGCGGGTAATAGAGCCGGTCGTTGAGCGGAATGCCGAAGCCGTAGGTGTGGATGTAGACGCCCTTGAAGCCGTAGGCCTTCACCGCGCGTTCGACATTGCGCACCGCGTCCATCTTCAGGAGCGGATTGAAGCCGCACAGGCCGACGAGACGGTCGGGATATTTGCTGACCGTGGCGTGCACCTCCTCCTCGGTGATGTCCCAGACCATCGTCTTCTTCTGGTACGACATCATCCGGATCGCCGGGATCAACGCCTTGTCGAGTCCGGCCTTGTCCATCATCGCGACGAAATCGTCGACCGACATGCCCTTGATGCGGTCTTCCATCTTCCACCATTTGATGAGGCGCAGGAATTCGGGCTGGCCGTACCACCATTTGTCGATGGCCTCGTGCGTGAACAGATTGCAGTGAAAGTCGATCGGCATCGGCGTCCCTTCCCCCTTTGATCGTCAGCCTCTTGGCGCGGTCATGATTTCTTTTCGCCCACCGCGCCGAACGCGCCGGCGCGCTCCAGATCGGCGATCTCGGCGGACGAAAATCCCCAGCGCGACAGCGCCTCGGCGTCGTGCGCGCCGGCGGTCGGCGGCGGCGGACCGATTTCGGCCGGCGTTCGCGAGAAGCGGGGCGCGGGCGCCGCCTGCATGATGCCATCGACCTCGACAAACGTGGCGCGGCTCTGATTGTGCGGATGGAACGGCGCCTCGGCGAGCGAAAGCACCGGCGCGAAGCAGACATCGCCGCCTTCGAGGAGCGCGCGCCAGGCCTCCCGCGGGCGCGTCCGGAAAATCGCGGCGAGCCTTGCCTTCTGTTCGGGCCATGACGCCTGGTCGTCCTGGCGCGCGGCGTCAAGACCGGTCTCGCGCGCGACATCGAGCTTGGCGAGAAGCTCGGCGAAAAAGCGCGGTTCGATCGGCCCGATGGCGATCCATTCGCCGTCGGCGCACTCGTAGGTGTCGTAGAAGGGCGCGCCGCCGTCGAGATAGTTCGCGCCGCGTTCGAGCTTCCAGCGGCCTTGCGCCCACAGGCCGAGAAAACGGTTCATGGTCAGCGCGGCGGCGTCGAGCATCGCGCCGTCGACCACTTGCCCCTTGCCGGATTGGCGCGCTTCGAGCACGGCCGAGACGAGACCGAACGCCATCAGCATGCCGCCGCCATAGTCGCCGACGAGGTTGAGCGGAGGCGTCGGCTTGCCGCCCGCCGGACCGATGGCGTGAAGCGCGCCGGAAAGCGCGATGTAGTTGATGTCGTGACCGGCGACGTGGGCGAGCGGGCCTTCCTGGCCCCAACCGGTCATGCGGCCGTAGACGAGGCGCGGATTGCGCGCCATGCAATCGTCCGGTCCGAGGCCGAGGCGCTCGGTGACGCCCGGGCGAAACCCTTCGAGCAGGATGTCGGCTGATTCCACGAGGCGCAGCACCGCGTCGATCGCCGCCTTGTTTTTCAGGTCGAACGCGACCGATCGCCGCCCGCGATTGAGAATGTCGAACTTGCCGCCCTTTCCGCGCTGGTCGGCGCGGTCGATGCGGATCACGTCCGCGCCCATGTCGGCGAGCAGCATGGCGCAGAAGGGCGCCGCGCCGAGCCCGGCGAATTCCAGCACGCGCAGTCCGGTCAGTGGGCCCATGGTCGATCCGCTTGGCATGCCGGACGCAAGTGGCTTCCGGGTTCAGGAGGGCTTGGTCGCGCCGTCTCGCATGATGATGCCGGATGACGCCGGAAATGCATGCGCCGAGGAACGGCCGGGCATTTCGGGCGATCAACGCCACCGGAAACATCCGCCGCCATTCGATCCTCCGCGTTGGCAGTGAGATTCATGCGGGCGCGGACTTCGGCCGATCGCCGGATGTCCGCGCGGCGTGCGTCGTCGCCGCGCAACCAGTTCTGGAAATTCTCAAAAAATGACATACCGGTCATCCGGCTTGCAAAACTTCAACTTGTTATCTTCTCCCCGCGCACGGCAAACGCAACATTGACGCAACGTTCCGGGTCGCTTCGTTTGGCGCGCGGTCGGCGAAGCGGTTTTGGCTCCGCCGACCGGGTTGCTTCACATCGATCATGTGGCGCGCGTTGGCGCGCCGCTCCAGGCGCGCGAGGCTCCCTCGCCCGCGCGTCAGCGCCTCATCCCCTATTTTTTGGGGATGAGGTTTTCGATCATTTTTTCGGTCCAGGGCTGTCCGTTGGCGAGGATCTGGCGGAGCTTGACGAAGTCGATTTCGCGGTTGTCGCGCGGCCCCTCGTTGAAGGC